>Ga0194121_10000410_pt1 | contig 75824 bp, 63 predicted proteins | sample TA2MahCa50mmetaG_FD_148609 | JGI IMG/M metagenome (GOLD analysis project Ga0194121, IMG submission 148609) | Freshwater microbial communities from Lake Tanganyika, Tanzania - TA2015020 Mahale Deep Cast 50m | ecosystem: Environmental > Aquatic > Freshwater > Lake | place: Tanzania: Lake... | reverse complement strand
CCACGTGTGTGTCTGCGAACTGAAACATTGGCTCCGTGGGCTTGGCAGCCTGAGCGGGCGCTGGCACTTCGCCTACAGGCAGGGCAACTGGAACGACAGAGCCAAGAGTAAACGGTTCCAGCACCTGGGCGACGATGGCTGGAGACTGATAGCGCTCCTCAGGATTCTTGGCCATCATGCGCTGAATGACGGCCGTCAAGGTTGGCGGAATCCCGGGTCGCAACTGGTCCACTGCTTCAACCGGGTCAAGCTGATGATGCATGATCTTCTGCACGTAGGTGACGCCTCCGAAGGGAGGCCGGCCGATCAGCGCGAAGAAGAGTGTGCAGCCCAAGCTGTAGATGTCGCCGCGGATATCAGTCGCATGGCTATTACGCGCTTGTTCGGGAGCCATGTAATCCGGCGTCCCCATCATCGTGCCCGATTGTGTCAACGCGCTCTCGGCGTTGTTGGTGTCAAGTGACAAGCGTGTTAGCCCCAGGTCAACAATCTTGACCAGGTGTGTCTTGACCTTCGTCAATACACCGCTTTCCCCCTTGCCCGATGCCCCCTTACCTGACGCCTGTTTGTCGGTGACGATGAGCAGGTTGCTCGGCTTGATGTCGCGATGGACCATGCCGTGATCGGCGATGTGCTGCAACCCCCGGGCGGCTTGCCGCATGTAGTCGCAAGCATGGATCACGTCGAGCGGCCCGTTTTGTCGAACCAGCTTGGCCAGATCGATGCCAGGGACGAATTGCATCGCGAAGTAATGCATGTCGCCGGCGGCGTCGGCGTCGAACGCCCAGACGATATTTGGATGCGAAAGCTTGGCTACTGCCTGGATCTCGCGGAGAAAGCGATCGACAGCGGTCCTGTTCGCCAGGCGTTCCGGATGAATGACCTTCAGTGCAACAACGCGATGCAGTTTGCGGTCGCGGGCCTTGTATACCTTGCCCATGCCGCCTTCGCCGAGGCGATCCAGGACCAGATAGCGGCCGACGCTGAGAGTCGCGGCCTTGCCTGTGAAAATCTGATTGGCCTGGAATGGAGTCAGAATCTCGCGCTGCAACAGCTGCTTGGCGAGGGCGCGCGGTTCAGGTGTCGCCCGCGCCAGACCTTCCACCGTTCGAAGGGTTTCAGGCTCATCGGCGCCGACAATTCCCAGGCTGCGCATGTGGGCGAGCAGGTCCATGACGGGCTCGGCAAGATTTTGGGCACACGACCGTTGCGTTCGCTCCGCGGACATCTATTGTATTACCTGTCCTGGCGATTGCAACTATTTAAATGCTTGGTGGCCGACGATGCGTGCCGTGGTGCAGCGAGTCAGCGAGGCCAGTGTTGAGATCGGCGGCGAGGTCGTGGGCCGGGTGGGATGTGGATTGCTCATCCTGCTCGGCATCAAGATCGGCGATCGCGTCGCCGACGCTCGCTGGCTTGCGGAAAAGGTCGTTGGTCTGCGAATCTTCGCCGATGAGCACGGCAAGATGAACCGTGACGTGACCGAGGCGAAGGGAGACGTGCTGGTGGTCAGCCAGTTCACGCTGTACGGCGATTGCCGCAAGGGCCGCCGCCCCAGCTTCATCGACTCCGCTCCCCCGGAGACGGCGATCCCGCTGTACGAGGCGTTCATCGACGCTATCCGCGCCCTGGGCATCCCGACTGCGACAGGGAAGTTCGGCGCCGACATGCAAGTCAATCTGGTAAACGACGGCCCGGTGACACTTATTGTCGATAGCAAGAATGGTTAGCAATGGCGAGTCATCTCAAGGCAAGCGGCTCGCTTGACCAGACGTCCAGACAAGCGAGCCGCTTGTCCTACGAGAAAGTAGGTCGAACTTGAGCCAGCTTTTCGCGAAGAAGAAGTTGAAGGACCTCCTGGACGAGATGGCCGGCGACCACCGCCTGAAGCGCGTGCTGGGTCCGGTGACGTTGACAAGCCTGGGGGTGGGCGCGGTAATTGGCGCGGGTATTTTTGTCGCCACGGGCGCAGCCGCGAAGTCCGTTGCGGGACCGGCGCTCATGATTTCCTATGTCGTGGCTGGGGTGACGTGCATTTTCGCGGCTCTATGTTACGCGGAATTTGCCTCGATGGCCCCGGTGGCTGGTAGCGCTTACACCTATGCTTACACGACCCTTGGGGAACTTTTCGCCTGGATCATCGGCTGGGACCTGGTGCTGGAGTATGCTGTGGGAGCGGCTACCGTCGCCAACGGCTGGTCGGGGTATTTCCAGAGTGTCCTGTTGAAGTTCGGGATTGTCGTTCCAGTAGCATTCTCGGGAGCCCCCTACAAGTACGACGAAGGACATTTTCTGCCCAGTGTTCTTGCCAGGCACCAGGGTGATTCCGTTACCCAGAAGGTTGTCCGGGTACCGACCGGAAAGAAGAATGCCGACGGAAGCGCACAGAAGAAAGACGAGATTCACTGGGTGCGCACCAGCGATGGCACGTCCGTGGGCAAGGTTGGCGATCAGGCCGTCGAGGCGAGGCTGCAAGATCGGCAACAGACGATCATCAACCTGCCAGCCATCATGATCGTCTTCGTCGTGACCATCATCCTGGTCAAGGGCATATCGGAAAGCGCCGGTTTCAATGCCTTGATGGTTTTCATCAAGGTGGCTGCCGTGCTGTTCGTGATCCTGGTAGGAGCCTTCTACATCAATCCAGACAACTGGCAGCCATTCGCACCTTTCGGCTGGACCGGTGTGAGCTTCTTCGGCATCCCGGTGCTTGGCGAGACCAATGCGGGCGGCGAACCGGTGGGAATGCTCGCGGGTGCAGCCATCATCTTCTTTGCCTACATCGGCTTCGATTCCGTTTCGACCCACGCGGAGGAAGCGATCCATCCGCAGCGCGACGTTCCTATTGGCATCATTGCATCCTTGCTCATCTGCACGTTGCTGTACATCGCCGTTGTCGCCGTCCTGACTGGCATGGTTTCATATCAGGACTTGAGCAAGGACGCTGGGGTTTCCGACGCCTTTCAGCGAGTCAACCTGCCGTGGGCGGAATTCATCATCGCCGCGGCGGGCGTGGCCGGCATCACCTCCGTCCTGCTGGTCATGATGCTCAGTGCCCCGCGCGTTTTCCTGGCGATGGCTCGCGACGGCCTGGTGCCCACCAAGTTTTTCGCCGATGTGCACCCCCGCTTCCGTACCCCATGGAAGAGCACGATCCTGATCGGGTCGTTCGTGTCTGTCCTCGCGGGGTTCCTGCCCATCGACGCTTTGCTGCACTTGACGAACATCGGCACCTTGTTCGCTTTCGTCATCGTCTGCGCCGCCGTGCTTCTCATGCGGCGCATCGCTCCCGAGGCAGCACGACCGTTCCGTTGCCCTTTCGTTCCCGTTGTGCCGTTGCTGGGGATGGCGACGTGCCTGGTGCTGATGCTATCTCTGCCGGCGGACAACTGGTATCGTCTGTTCGGCTGGCTGGCCCTGGGCATGGTGATCTACTTCTTCTACGGGCGTCACAATAGCACCCTCGGCAAGGAACTCCGCGGCGAGATCAGCACGCACGGCGCCTCGCCGGGCGGCATGCTGAAGAACGGAAGCAAGGATGGAGCAAGCGGCGCATGAGCAGCAATCCATTTGCCGCCCCAGGCAGTGACGCCGACGCCGGCTTTCAACGGCGCATCGGCCTGTTCGATGCCACCATGCTCATCGTCGGCACGATGATCGGTTCGGGCATCTTCGTCGTGTCGCGTTCGATCTGCCAGGAAGTGGGCACGGCGGGCTGGCTGATGGCGGTGTGGGTGCTGGCCGGGGCCATGACCATCATGGGCGCGCTCAGCTATGCCGAGCTGGCCGCCATGATGCCGCATGCCGGCGGGCAATACGTCTTTCTCCGCGAGGCCTATAGCCCGCTGTGGGGCTTCCTGTACGGCTGGACCTGCTTCCTCGTCATCCAGACCGGCTCGATCGCGGCGGTGGCCGTCGTCTTCGCCCGCTTCCTCGGCGTGCTGGTGCCGTTCCTGGGCACGAGCAACATCATTCTGAGAATCGAAGGCGTCAACCTGCAGCTGTCGCTGCCGTGGATCGAGGACCCGATTTTCGCGATGAAGGACTTCACGATCTCGATGGGGCAACTCGTGGGAGTCATCGTCATCATCTTCCTCACGGCGCTCAATTGCAGGGGCGTGCAGGAAGGCAAGGTCGTGCAGAACCTGTTCACTGTCGCCAAGACGGCGGCGCTGATCGGTCTCATCATCGTCGGCCTGTTCCTGGTTCACAGCGCCGTGGCCTGGCAGGCGAACACGGCCGACTTGTGGGATGGCATCGAAGAAACACCCGCCTTTCAGAAGGTTTCCAGCCGGATGAACGTCGGCTGGCTGGCAGCCGCTCTCATGGTCATGGGCGGCGCCATGGTCGGCGCCCTCTTCTCTTCCGATGCCTGGAACAACATCACCTTCACCGCGGGCGAGATCCGCAATCCGCGCCGCAATCTTGCGTTGTCGCTCATCCTTGGGCCCGGCATCGTCATCGTGCTCTATCTGCTCGCCAATCTGGCGTACCTGTCCGCGCTGCCCGTACGCGGCGATCGCGACCTGAACCGGCAGGTGATCGCGCTCGAGGCGCAGATCGACCAGCTCAAGGACTCGGGCCAGCCAGAGGCCGCCAAGGAAGCCGCAGCGAAGCTCGAGGCCGTGCTGAAAGATGCGACCGTACTGGAGCGCGGCATCGCCCATGCCCGGGACGAGCGCGTCGCCACCGCCGTCATGGAGCTGTGGCGGCCGAACTATGGACCGTTCTTGATGGCCATCGCCGTCATGATCTCGACGTTTGGCTCGATCAACGGCATGGTGCTGATGGGCGCCCGGCTCTACTACGTGATGGCCCGCGACAACCTCTTCTTTCAACGCGTCGGTGTCCTGAACCACCGGGGTGTGCCGGCCGTCGGATTGTGTCTCCAGGGGATCTGGTCCATCTTGCTCGTCTTTTCGGGTACCTATGACGACCTGCTGGACTTCGTCATTTTCGCGGTGCTGGTTTTTTACGTGCTGACGGTTGCCGGGCTGTTTATCCTGCGGCACAAGTTGCCCGACGCCGAACGGCCCTACCGCGCGTTCGCCTATCCTTACATGCCGGCGCTCTACGTAATCCTGTGCGCGGCGATCATGGTGGACTTGCTGCTGGTGAAGCCGAAATTCACCTGGCCGGGATTGATTATCGTGCTGACGGGTATTCCGGTGTACTTCGTTTGGAGCAGTCGCGGACGTACACGGCCGGCTGGCGAGCCGGCAGCTGGCGGACATTGACAGTTGCGACGTGCCTGCCAGCCGCGATCCGGCTCTTCGCTTGACTTGTCCGCATCACAGGATGAACTTGCTCAAATCCTCGTGCTCGATGATCGCATCGAGCTGACTGCGGACGTAGGCGGCGTCGATCGTGACCTTCTTCTTCTTGAGGTCGGGGCCCTCGAAGCTGATTTCCTCGACGACACGCTCCAGGATGGTGTGTAGCCGGCGGGCGCCGATGTTCTGGCTGGTGCGATTGACCTCGAAGGCAATGTCGGCGAGCGCCTCGATGCCGTCGGACGTGTACTCGAGAGTCACCCCCTCCGTCGCCAGCAGTTCGGAGTATTGCTTTGTCAGTGCGTGCTTGGGCTCAGTGAGGATGCGCAGGAAATCCTCCTTCTTGAGGTCGGTCAGCTCGACGCGAATGGGAAAGCGGCCCTGCAGCTCCGGCATCAGGTCCGCTGGCTTCGATGTGTGAAACGCGCCCGCAGCGATGAAGAGGATGTGATCGGACCGCACCGCGCCGTAGCGCGTGTTGACGGTCGTCCCCTCGACGACCGGCAGCAAGTCACGCTGGACGCCCTGGCGCGAAACGTCCGGTCCGTGCGATGATTGCGGGCCGCAAATCTTGTCGAGTTCATCGAGGAAGATCATCCCCTGGTTCTCGACCAGCTCGACTGCCTTCTCGCTGACGACCTGGCGATCGATGAGGGCCTCGGTCTCCTGCTCCAGCAGGGCGCGGCGGGCTTCCTTGATGGGCAGCTGCCGTTGCTGGCTCTGTCGCGGCATGATGCGCTCGAACATGCTCTGGAAGTCGACGTCCATCTGCTCCATGCCGAGATTGGAGAAGATCTGCACCGGGACGGCCTTCTGATCGACATTGAGCTCGACCATCTTGTCTTCCAGCTCGCCGGCCTCCAGGCGGGCGCGGAGTTTCTCGCGGGTGCGCTTGATGCGTTCGGCGTCCTCTTCTCCGTCAGGAGTATCGGCGTCGAGGTTGGCCGAGCCAGGGACGAGGAGATCGAGCAGCCGTTCGTTGACGCGCTCCTTGGCCTTGATCTCGACGACTTGCCGTTGCTCCTGGCGGACCATGCCGATGGCGACTTCGGTTAGGTCGCGGATCATGCTCTCGACATCACGACCATGGTAGCCGACCTCGGTGTACTTGGTGGCTTCGACCTTGAGGAATGGAGCGCCGACCAGTTGCGCCAGCCGGCGGGCGATTTCCGTCTTACCCACGCCGGTCGGGCCGATCATGATGATGTTCTTGGGCGTGACATCCTTGCGCATCTCCGGCGTCAGCTGCTGGCGTCGCCAGCGATTGCGGATGGCGATGGCCACGGCACGCTTGGCCGCGTCCTGCCCCACGATGTATCGATCCAGCTCCGCCACGATCTGGCGCGGCGTCAGGTTGTCTGCCACGGGTAATCCTCTTGTTGAATCAGCGCAAACCGGCGTCTTTCAAGATTCTATTCGCCCAGGCGGCTTCGCGCGGCGACAGGGCAACGTCGGGAGCAGCACGCGTCAGAAACGGGTCTATTCATGGAAACGGCCGCATGGCGACTCCTCCCAACAGTCCGCAAGGTCAAATCTCCTCGACCTCGATGTTGCGATTGGTGTAAATGCACAGATCGGCAGCGATCCCAAGGGCGGCACGGACGATGTCCATGGCGCGAAGGGACGAATGGAGGGCCAGCGCGCGGGCCGCAGCTTGTGCGTAAGCCCCCCCCGAGCCGATGGCCGCTATGCCGTCGGTCGGCTGAATCACATCGCCGTTGCCGCTCAGCAACAGCAGGTGCTCCTTGTCGGCAACCACGAGCATGGCTTCCAGCCGGCGCAGGCTGCGGTCCATGCGCCAGTCCTTGGCCAGCTCGGTGGCGGCGCGCGGCACGCTGCCCTGGTGGTCCTTGAGCTTCGCCTCGAAACGCTCCAGAAGCGCGAAGGCGTCGGCCGAGGCGCCGGCGAAACCGGTGATGACCTTGCCACCGTGCAACCGGCGAATCTTGTGGGCATCGCTCTTCATGACAACAGTGCCGAGCGTGACCTGTCCGTCGCCGCCGATGGCTGTCTTGTCCTTGTGCCGCACCGCCAGGATGGTCGTTGAATGAATGGACATTTCCATCGAAGTACCTTTCAGGCGGGATCTCGCGCTCCAGGCTGAACCTGGGAATGCACGGTCCGTGAGGCTCTGGCGCGGACACTGTCAGACTGAAAGCTGAGCCACCCAGGCAGTGCATTCCCGGGCAGAGCCTGGAACGAGTTGAAAAACATAGGACAATCCGTATTCCCGCCCTCGTCGACCCCTTTCCAAGCGGGGCGGAATCGCGGATAATTAGGACAAGGTCGGGTAACCCCTGTCTATCTTAGGAGAAGTACTCCATGAGGCGGAAGAGCTGCTATGCACTGGTGTGCTGCACACTGTCGGTGCTGGCGGGACTGGCAACCGCCGGCTCGGCCATGGCCCGCGTCTACACGGTGCGCGATCAGGCGGACTTGATCAAGGATAAGGCCGTTCTGGATAAGATCAACGCCACGATCCGCGAGATCGACCAGCGTTTTGGCAAGGAAGTGTTGATTGAGACGTTTTCATCCGTGCCGCCCGCAGACGTGGCCCGGGTCAAGTCCATGAGCCCGGACGAGCGTAAGCGATATTTCTTTGAACGAGCCAGAGGGCAAGCGAAGAGCAATCGCGTGAATGGCTTCTATATCTTTGCGAATAAATCGCCGTTTACATCACTGGAAGTTCTGGAAGACAACAAGACGGATCGCGCCTTGCCGATCGAGACAAAGGTGCGTGATGCCATGTGGGCGCATTTCAAGAAGGACGATTTTGCCGGCGGATTCCTCAAGGGCGTCACGATAATCCGCGACGAGCTTGTGGCCAATCCAGCAGCGGCCCGCAATTCTCCCGCCGCACCGGCGCTTCCCGGTCGCGGCGGCGCTGGCGGCAAGCCGGAGGTGAACTGGGGCGGCATCATCTGCATCGGCCTCGCGGTCATTCTGGTCATCTGGCTGATCGTCGGATTGATTCGCGGCATGTCCGGACGCGGGGCGGCCGGCGCCGGAGCAGGGATGGGTGGCGGCGGTGGGGGAGGATTCATGACCGGCTTGCTCGGCGGCTTGTTTGGCGCCATGGCTGGCAACTGGCTCTATCACAACATGTTCGGCGGCGGTTCCGGCGGGGGATCCCAAGCCTATGGCGATAGCGGTGGCACCGGCGCGGGCGACACCGACTACACGGGTGCCGGTGGCGATTGGGACAACGCCGGCGGTGGCGGCGGCGATGCCGGCGGAGACTGGGGCGGTGGCGGTGGCGACTGGGGTGGCGGTGGTGGCGACTGGGGTGGCGGCGGCGGCGGCGACTGGTAGCATTGCAACAACCAGCCTTACCTTGGAGTCGGCCGGTGACGGATAACCAGCCCGAACCATGCTACTTTTGCGATAAGCTGGCGCGTCTCGACGACTTGCCGGATGAGGAAGTTGTCTGGATTTTTCCCCATTCGGTAGCCCTGCTTGGTCCCTGGCAATACTATCAGGGATATTGCATCTTGATCGCCCGACGTCACGTGACCGAGCTCAGTCAGCTTGGGCACGCCGAAAGGCATGCATACTTCGAGGAAATGTGCGTGCTGGCGCGCGCGATCGAAGCGGCGTTCAAGCCGCGGAAAATGAATTACGAACTCCTGGGTAACCAGGTTCCCCATCTGCACTGGCACCTCTTCCCGCGCCGGTCCGATGATCCGGACATGCTCAAACCGGTCTGGCTGTCGCTGGAACACGCGGAACGAGACGAGGCATGGCGACACAGGCTGCAAGGACGCAGCCAGGCGACGGAAACGACGGCCCGAATCAGGGAAGCCGTCGTCTTCCCCGGCACTTGACGCTGCCGATTTCCGGGTTAAATAAAGGGATTCGCCCCGCGTCGAGCGTGACGCTCGACAGACGCACGGGAATTGACCATGCCGTTCGCCGCCTCGGTATTCCTCGAGTTCAATCTGCCCAACGGAACGACGTGGTTTTACTTCTCGTTTCTGCTGGCGATCGCATTATTCTTCAAGTTCGGGCGCGTGCTGAGCTTCCGCAATCTCGATGTCATTCTGATGTTCTTGCTGGTTCCGGGATTCTTGCTGCTGCTGGAAGCCAAGCCAAACGTGGTGTTACCGGAGCGCGAGCCGGCGCTGGCGGCGGCACGACTGGTCGCAGTCAGCGCCGGCACCAGTTTCGATGGCGGGGCATCGGCCGCGGTCGCCAGCACGTTCGCCGCCGATCCGCTGCTCTTCGCTTCCAGCTGGTTGTGGTGGGGCTATCTGTGGTTGCTGGCCGGATCCGCGATTCTCATGATCCGCTGTCTGGTTGACCTGGCGCTCGTCAGCCGGCCGGCGTTGACGCCAAACCTCACTCTTGGCGGACTGGCATGGTTTGCCGGAGCGCTGTTCGTCTGCCTGATGGCGGTTGCTTTTCGCCCCGAGCGAACGCAAGGGGGCAGTGTGCCGCCGCCCCACAAGTCCGTCGTTGAAAAGCAAGCGAAGCCGATTGGACCGGAGACGACGGCGCTGGCCCTGGCCCAGGGATCGCTGGAATCTGCCCTGCGCTACTGGTCCACGCGCTCGCTCGCCGTCCTTTGTCACCTGGCCGTGGTAATCGGTCTGGTCGTCATCGGCTACCGGCATTTTCAGGACGCATCCGCCGGCATGGCGGCGGCCACATTCTATCTCATGTTGCCCTACACAGGCATGCACGTCGGCCAGGCGCATCACGTCTGGCCCATGGCGCTGGTCGTCTGGGCCATCGCCGCCTACCGCATGCCGCGGCTATCAGGCATGTTGCTCGGCCTGGCGAGCGTGACTGCGTATGTGCCGGCGCTGCTGTTGCCGATCTGGATCAGCTTCTACTGGCGTCGCGGGGTCCTCCGCTTTCTGAGTGGCTATCTCTTCACCGTAGGCCTGGGGCTCGCAGCCATCGCACTGGTCATCTTTTCAATGGAGGACCTCTCACGCATCCTGCGAGAGGGTCTGTCGCTGGCGGGCTGGCAACCGTGGCGCGTGCCGACAACGGAAGGCTTCTGGACGGGAGTGCACTGGGCCTATCGAATTCCCATCTTCATCGCCTATCTGGCCTTCGTCATCACGACAGCGTTCTGGCCGGCGCCCAAGAGTCTCGCGCATGTCATCGCGCTTTCGGCCGCCGTGCTCATCGGTATTCAGTTCTGGTACGCGGACCAAGGGGGTGTTTATGTCCTCTGGTATCTGCCGCTGCTGATGTTGATGGTTTTCCGGCCGAACCTGTCGGATCGTCGACCGGCGCTCTTGCAGACGGACGCGGACTGGTTCGGACGCACACGGCGATTGATCGGCAAGCTGACCGGACGCCTTGCAAAGCCGTCGGACATGCCCATCAAAGCGGCGTAAGAACGGCATTCTGCTGTGGCACACGGGCTCTGCTTCACGGCGCTGCCAAGGCGCTGCGACCCAGGATGGCTGTTGACGACTCCAGGCGGCGATGCAAGCGTCCCTGTCCTTGCGGCGCAGCCGGCGACTTGTTTTGCAATAGATCCTCCATGATCTTGAGGATCTCGTTGTTGAAGAAGTTGCGGCGGAACTTGTAGACTCCCTTTTCGCCGTCGTCATCTTTCTTGGGTTGATCCGGGTCGTCCTCCTTGCCCATCTGCTCTTTCAGTTCCTGCTCGCTCAAGGGCATCTTCTTACGGTCGCGGAGCATCTTGACGCGGTCGATGTCGCGTGCCAGCTTGGCGAATTCCTTGGAAGCCTGCACACGGGCGGCAGAACGTGCCTTCAAGTTCGCCTTCAACTCGGCGGAGATCATGTTCGCCGACTTGAACGTGGCCGGCTTTACCTGGTCGAAAGCCAGGGCATTTTCCATGTCCTTTTCCGGCGTGGACAGATGCTCGGTGAGCGAGGGCAAGACGATATCCGAGGCGACGCCGCGATTCTGTGTGCTGTCACCGTTGACGCGATAGAACTGCTGCAAGGTCAAGCGCAGGGCGCCGAGCTTGGGGGAATTCGGTACCTGTTCGCCAAGGTCGATAACGGCCTGAACGGTCCCCTTGCCATGCGTGGCCGGGTCGCCGACGACGATGGCCCGACCGTAATCTTGCAGGGCGGCCGCTACAATTTCCGAAGCGCTCGCGCTCGACCGACTGGTCAACACCATCAGCGGGCCGTCGTAGACCATGCCCGCTTCCGGATCGTCATGCCGCTGAATGCTCTGCTGCGGGTCCTTGACCTGCACGATCGGGCCCTTGTCGATGAACAGCCCGGCCAGGGCGACGGCCTCGGCAAGGAATCCTCCCGGGTTGCGGCGCATGTCCAGGATCACGCCGTCTACCTTCTTGGTGCTCATTTCCTTCAAGATTCGGCGGATATCCTTGCTGGCACTCTTGACTTCACTCACGTCCTTGGCGGGATTGGCGTAAAACGACGGCAGATCAATGACGCCGATGCGATAGGGCGTGCCGTCCGGCTTCTTGCCGTCCTCGACGATATCGTAGCGAGCAGCCTGCGACTTGATCTCGATCTTTTGCCGGGTGAGGGCATAGATCGTCGGCTCGATCTTACCGGCCGGGACAACCTTGAGTTCGACCTTGGTTCCCTTGGCGCCGCGAATCTGCTTGACGACGTCGCGCAGCTTCATGTCGACGACGTCCACGAACTTACCGTCGGACTGGGCGACGCCGATGATCTTGTCGTTGGCCTTGAGCCGGCCATCCTTGGCGGCCGCCCCGCCGGGCACCACTTCCACCACGATGGTGTTGCCTCCCTCCTCGCGCAGCACGGCCCCGATGCCTTCAAGCTGAAGGCGCATCGAGATCGTGAAATCCTCAAGCGTGGTGGGCGACAAGTATGACGAATGCGGATCGAGGCTGGCTGCGAAGGCGGACAGGTACATCTCCATGAGATCGTAATTGTCGAGTTGACGGACGCGCTTGGCGAAGTTGCGATAGCGGTCGCGAACCTTCTTGCGGGCCTCGTCATCGGGCACTGGCTTGGTCCCCAGCCGCTGCAAGAGCAGATCGAGCTTGATTCGCTTGCGACAGCGCTCGCTGGCCTCCTTGGCGTCGGCCGGATATTCCAGCTTGGCCGAATCCGTGTCCATGTATTCCTTGACGCCGAAATCGTGCTTCATCCCAAGGAATTCGTCCACCAGCTTGAGCCTTTCGTCGATGCGCTCGACGAAGCGCTCGTAGACCTTGTAAGCGAAACTGAGGTCGCCCTTTAAGAGCATGTCGTCCAGTTCGGTCTCGCTCTTCTTGAACTCATCGATATCGCTCTTCTGAAAGTAGAGCTTGCCGGGGTCGAGGTCCTTGAGAAAACGCTTGAACAGCCGCATGGAGACCTCGTCGCCGATCTTGGGACGGGTGACGTGGCCGCGCTGAAAGAACTCGCAGACGATCTGCGTCAGCAGCCGGTCATTCTTGCCAGGGATGGGCTGGGCCGACAGCCAGAGTGGAAGGAGCAGCAAGCCGAGCAACGCCGCGCTGGAAACGAATCGCCGGGTCATGTTCGCAGAGCCTCACTTTCGCTGGGATGGCGAGAAGCCGAGCCGCAGCGCGAAACGCGCTCGAAGCGGGATCGGTTTGAGTTGATGATACCGTGATCGGCTTGACGAAGCAATCGCGTCTCGACCTGGGACCTGGAGCAGGACTCTGATTCGGCCCGACCCAAAAATGCTCATGTGCGTGAAACCGCCAAGCGAGCGACATTGACGCTTGCCTGTGCGATCCGGCCGCGCGCCCCTATTGTAGCTGCACATCAAGGAGTTTCTCCATGCGCATCGCCGTTGCCGGGCTCATGCACGAGTCCAACACATTCAATCCCATCAAGACCGACCGCAAGGCTTTTGAGGCGCAGAGTCTGCTGTTCGGGCCGGCGCTGGTGGAGGAATGGCGCGCGGCGCACCACGAGATGGGTGGCTTCATCGAGGGAGTGGCCAGGCTAGGCCATGAATTGCTGCCGCTGGTCATGGGCTGGGCAACGCCGTCCGGCCCGGTGGCCGACGCCGTCATCGACGAAATCTGCGACCACATCGTCCGCGAAATCAAGAAGCAACAAGCCGACGGCCTGCTGCTCGGACAGCACGGCGCCATGGTCGTCGAATCGTTTCCGGACGGCGACGGCGAGTTCATTGCGCGGCTCCGCAAGGGACTCGGGCCCGAATTTCCCATCGTCGTCACACTCGATCTGCACGGCAACATCTCGGAGCGAGTGACCGACAATAGCACGGCCGCCATCGCCTACCGGACCTGTCCGCACGTGGACCAGCGTGCCCGCGGCGTGCAGGCGGCGGAGTTGTTGTCGCGCATCCTCAACAAGGAAGTGCGCCCCGTGCAGGCGCTGGCTCGGCCGCCGGTCATCGTCAACATCATGACGCACGACTCCTCCGAGGAGCCGCTGAGCGGTTTCATGGCGGAGGCCCGGGCGATGGAGAAGAAGCCCGGCGTTCTCGCTGTCAGCTTTCTGCCGGGTTTCCCTTATGCCGATGTGCCGCAGATGGGACCCGCTATCATCGTGGTCGCTGATGGCAACATCGAGCTTGCCCGCGCCGAGGCCGAGCGGTTTGGCAAGTTGATCTGGGAGTCACGCGCGAAGCTGGCCGCGGACTTGCCCGATCCCGCGACTGCTGTCGCCAGCGCGCTGAAGGCAGAAAGGCTGCCCGTCGTGCTGGTCGATACCGGGGACAACGTCGGCGGCGGCTCGGCAGGCGACGGCACCTTCATCCTCGCCGAGATGCTCCGCCAGGGCGCCACCGGAGGCGTCGTCTGTCTGTATGCCCCTGATGAGGTGAAACAATGTCTCGCAGCCGGGCCCGGCCATGAAGTACGCCTCACTGTCGGCGGCAAGGTGGATCGCGCCCATGGCGACCCCCTCACCGTCAGCGGCAAGGTGCGACTGCTGCACGATGGCTGCTATGTCGAGGCGCAAGTACGGCACGGCGGCCGGCGCACCAACCACATGGGGCTCACGGCGCTCGTCGAGTTACCTGGCCAGAACCTGCTGGTCCTGAACTCGCAGCGACACCCACCATTTAGCCTCGGGCAATTGACGTGTCTGGGCATTCAACCGGCCAGGCAACGAATCCTGGTGGTCAAGGCAGCCATCGCCTACAAGGCGGCCTACAAGCCGATCGCCGGCACCATCATTGCGGTGGACACGCCGGGTCAAACCGCTGTCAATCCGCGCCGCTTCAGTTATCGCCACATCCGGCCGATGTATCCACTGGTGCAGTAGATGCCACGGCCCGCCGGCCTGGTCCAATCTGCGGGAGAACTGGGACACAGGTCGAAACGCGCCCGTTCGGAGCCGGAGTTGCCAGCCAAACAACCCACCTCCACCTCCATGTGGCCGGCAACTCGTCGTCGCCATCTGTTGCTTGTGAATCAGTTACGGCACGCACTCGGGTTGTCGGCCAAATTGTGCGCGTGTCAGCAGCGCGATTTGCCAATGCGTGGTTCGTTGTGCTACGGTCTACGTTATCCTTGGGATAAACCCACCTGGCGATTGTCAGAAAACGGCGAATCGATTAGACTGATCTTATCCCGCCGTGACCTCCTCCTGAAGTGAGGATCTTTTGATGCAGCATTCCCATGCACACGCTTTCGGCAGGCTCAATCCGCTGGTCCGTGAGGGCCTCGTGGCGTCAACACGCCGCAACTTCCTCAAGGCCAGCATTGCAGGACTGGCGGGACTGTCCTTTCCCGAACTGCTTCGCCACCGAGCATCAGCAGCCGAAACTGGCCACTCCGTCGCATCTGGCAAGAGTGTCATCCTCTTGTGGATGACCGGCGGGCCCAGCCATATTGACACCTGGGACATGAAACCGGATCGGCCGCTGGTCAACCGCGGGCCATTCGCACCGATCAGCACTCGCCTGCCTGGCGTACAGATCTGCGAGCACCTGCCGCGCATGGCCACCATGCTCGACCGCTTCACGCTCATCCGTTCCGTGGATGCGCGGCACAGCAACCATGAGCCGAACGCGGTCTTTCAGACCGGTAATACCGAAGCGGCCCCGCGCGTCAACCGTCTGGGGCACCTGTACCCGGGTATTGGCTCGGTGATTGCCAGGATGCACGGTCCCAACCACGCAGGCATGCCGCCTTATGTGGCGTTCATGAAGTCGCGGTCGCACCTCGCCTGGGGCGGCTACCTGGGTAAGCAGTATGACCCGTTCATCGCCGACCAGGCAACTCGGTTACCGCTCTACACCGACGTCGGCGTGGACACCGGCCGCATGACCGAGGCCAACCTCTTCCAGATGCCCGTGGGCGTGACCAGCGGACGCATCGACGAACGCCGCACCTTGCTCAGCCAGTTCGACCGCATGCGCAACGATCTGGACCGCTCCGGCACGATGGAGGCGATGGACCGTTACGGCCAGCAGGCGGTGGACATCCTCGCCGGTCGACGCGCTCGCGCCGCCTTTGATCTCGAACGGGAACCGGTCGCGCTGCGCGATCGCTACGGGCGACATCTGTGGTGTCAGCAGGCGCTCGTGGCCCGTCGCCTGGTCGAGGCAGGGGCCGCCTTCGTCACGCTGGACCTGAGCTATCACAGCGCGTCGGGCACCTGGGATACGCACGGCGACAATATCCCGCCGTATGGCGGCATCAGCCGTGGACTGGGGCCGCTGCTGCCGTTGTTCGACCATCTCATCACTACGCTGGTCGGCGATCTCGAGCAGCGCGGCCTGCTCGACGATGTGCTCGTGCTGGCGATGGGGGAATTCGGCCGCACGCCTTTGATGGGGACACAGGACAGCACCGACGGCCGCAACCACTGGCCAGTGATCATGTCGATGGCCCTCGCCGGCGGTGGTCTGCGGCATGGGCAGGTGATCGGCGCCAGTGAACGCGACGGCGGCAACATCAAGGAACGTCCCGTCACGCCCGGCGACCTCGCTGCCACCATCTATCGCCACATGCGGATGCCGCTGGATGCCACCTATCTCGACCACCAGGGACGACCTCGCTACGTCGTGGAAAACGGCCGCCCGATTGCGGAATTGTTTTGACGTACCGCACCTTGACCCCTCTTGACGCACCTTGACTGGCGAGACGTGCTTCTCACGCGGCGATGGGATCGTTGTTGATCGGCTCGCCGACGCTTGCGGGACTGGCATCGATGCCGACGTGCTCACTCGCGGAGGGCACAAAACGGCGGATCGATTCGATCAGGAATAGCGGCCGCTGCCGGCTATTCTCGTGCAACCGGCCGAGGTACTCGCCGACGATCCCCAGACCAAGCAATTGCACACCGCCCAGCACGGCCAGAAACGCGAATAGCCCGAGCCAGAGTGCCCCTTCGCCACCCGCAACCCAGGTGATGAGCGTGGCGAGCAATAGGCCGACGCCCCCCAGGATCGACAGCAGGCCGAGAACTCCGGCGGCTTGCAACGGCTTGACGGAAAACGCCGTCACGGCGTCCACTCCCAGGTTCCACATCTTGCGAAGCGGATACTTCGTTTCGCCGGCATAGCGCGGATCGCGGTCGTAATGCAGCGGCTCCTGACGAAAGCCGATCCAGCTCACCATGCCGCGAATGAAGCGATGCCGTTCCGGCATGTTCAAGAGGATGTCAAGGACGCGGCGCGACATCAAACGAAAGTCGCCGGTGTCAGCCGGGATTGGCACGGACGTCAACTGCCCCAGAACACGGTAAAAAAGTGCGGCGCTGGCTCGCTTGAAGAGCGACTCGCCGGCGCGGCGGCGGCGCTGGCCGTAGACGACGTCGATGCCATCGTCCATGACACGCAGCATCTCCGGCAACAGCTCCGGCGGATCTTGCAGATCGGCGTCGATGACCAGGATGCGCTCGCCGCGGCACACGCTCAGGCCGGCAGATAGCGCCAGTTGATGCCCATGATTGCGCGACAGATTCACGCACACCAGGCACGGATCCAGCCGCGCAAGCGCCTGCATCAATTCCCAGGTCCGATCGCGTGAGCCGTCGTTGACCAGGACGATTTCATAGGGGAGATTGAGTGCGACACAGGTCTTCGTAGTGCGGCGATAGAATTCCGGCAGCGACTCTTCCTCGTTGTAGCACGGAGCGACAATGGAAAGAACCGGCGTCGCCGTCGCCGGTGTTGCCATTGCCGGTGCCTCCGTTGCCGGCACGTTGATCGCCGGATTCGTTGCGTTGCCACCGCCCCTCTCCATGTCGGCGGCGACCGGCCCGCGCCGCGACCATTGCCGCAAGTGATGATCGAGTGAAGACTTGCTGAGCATGGCCATGTATCCGTTTTCGTTGCCGGGGTGATGGATTGTTTGCGCAGGAAGCTACCATTTAACCTGCTTTCTTGCCAGGCGTGTCCGCAAGGTGCTGGCAATCAGGCAGATGCGCTTCGAGAAAGTACGCCGGCCTGGCGCGGGTCTGGTCAAAGACGCGCCACAGGTACGAGCCGGCCACCGCCAGCGCGAACATCTGCGCGGCTCCCACAGCCAGCACCGCGAGTACCACCCAAGCCCAGCCAGCTATCAAGCCTCCCGCAGCCGCGTAGACCCCCAGGATGACCAGCATCGCCACGACCGTCAGCCCCATCGAAATGGCCAACCCATGCAGCACGCGCAGCGGCAGCGTCGAGAACGACAGCAGCGAGTCGATGAACAGCTTGATCTTCTTCGACAGCGTCCACTTGGACACGCCGGACAGCCGAGCCTTCTTGACGTACTCGACATGCGCTTGGCGAACGCCGATGTAGTGCGTCAGCCCCAGGATGCTGGTGTTCCGCTCCGGGATGCTCAGCAGGGCCTGGACGACGCGCTGATCGAGCAGGAAGAAATCAGCTCCACCCGGCGGCATGTTCGGCAAGGCGTAGCGCCGCATCAGGCCGTAGTAGATGCTCGCCGTCAACCGCGTGCTCCAGGGGATTTGCTCGCGGCCGGCGCGGACGGCCCAGACGACATCGTTGCCCTCTCGCCACTTGTCCAGCAGCTCAGGGACCAGTTCCGGCGGATCCTGGAGATCGGCGGCGAGCAGGACCGCGCAGTCGCCGCTCGCCTGCGCCAGCCCGGCCAGGAACGCCGTATGTGATCCCGAGTTGCGCGACAGCCGCACATAGCAGACGCGCGGATCCGCCTCCCGCCAGGCCGTGGCAATTGCGGCACTCTTGTCGCTGGAATGGTCGTCCACCAGCACGAACTGGCAGGAAAAGTCGGGAGCCAGGCTCGCCGCCAGCGCCGTCAATCGCTTGCGCAGCACCGGCAAGTTGTCTTCCTCGTTCAGAAACGCCGTGATGACCGATAGCCTGGGCACGGTTCACCCTCCTGGTTCCATTTGTTGAATCAACAGCCCGTCACGCTGCCTGCTTCGCGTGCCATTGCACGTTAACCGGCGGCGGGGCCGCGCGCCTGCGAACGGCGACAACCACAACCATCAGCCAACCTGCGACCAGGCAGCACCCGCCCATCGCGAGCCCCGCCTGGTGCAGCACCGGACGAAAGCGAAACTCCACCTGGTGCGTTCCCGGCGGGATGAAAACGCCCATGAACGGCCCATCGACGGCGTGGATCGGCGTCGGCTGCCCGTCCACGCTGGCCGTCCAGCCGCGGCAACGCGTCACGCTCAGGACAAGGAATGATTGCCCCGGCGTGTCGGCCGTCAGCCTCAGCAAGTCCGGGGCGTATGTCTTGCAAGTGACCTTGCCGGCGGTTAGCGCCGCCGCCGGCTGACCGACGACGTGAGCCACCTCGGCAACCGGCGATCCCGGTTTGCGCGCCTGGCGGGACGCGTCCAGATCCGAATCCGCCCGCTGGATTTCCTTGACCAGCGTCGCCAAGGGCCGTGCGCCCGGCAGCTCATAGATACGCACGCCGTCGCAGGTCTCATGTCGTAGCGGGAACGGCCAGCTCTCTCGCGATGCTAGCAGTTCGGCGAGCCTGGCCGGAGGCAACGCCCGCGCCTGGGGCGCGAAGGCCTCGGTCATCTTCCAGATGCGGACTCGCGGCGCTTGCAACGGCGGCCGGTCCGGCAACACGTTGACGTCAACGAGCGGGTCGCCCTCCAGTGCAAGAACCAGCAAGAATCGCTGTGTGCCGCCCGAAAAGTCTTCAGGCCCGATGTTGCTCTCGGCCAGGACCCTGACACCCTCGCGGCTGGAGGTTTCGGCTCGAACCTTGCCTGGAATCGGCAGCGCGCAGGCGAACGACCCCTCGACAAGATAGACGCCCGCCTTGGTGACCCGATCCACGACGCTCGCCAGGCCCGGGGCGATGGTGGGCGGCGTCTTGCTGCTCAGGAAGTATCGCGTTCCTGCGGCGGACAGCCCGCGTTCTTCCGCCAGCGCTTCGCCCAGGTCGGAGAAACCATGACGGTTCAAGCGCAGCAGATCGACGAGGCTGCGCGGCAGGCTCTGGTTGTAGCCGTTCATCGAGGCGATGCACCAGGCCGAGCTGAACGCGGATTGCGTCCACCAGCCCTGCCCCGGCCCCGGCAACCATTCGCTTGCCAGCAAGCAGCGCGGCGGGCCGACGTCGTGCCAGTTTTCATGCAGCCATTGAATCGCTTCCGGCCAGTGGGCCGCCTGCGTCAACGATGCCGGCGACGTCGGCTGAATGTCCACATCCGCCAGTGACCAGCGCAGCTCGAGAAACGCCAGCGCGGGCAGGACGACGACCAGCCAGCGAAGCTTCAGCACCGCGAGCCGCATCAACACAAGGCTCGCGACCGCGCTACCAACCGGGACAAGGAACCCCCAGTAATACCAGGGCGGGCGCTGCGGCCAGCTTTTCATCGTGGCAAGAATGACCACGGCCGCGACGGCGCTGCCGGCCAGAATCAGCGCCGCCTGCCGCAACCAGCGCGCGCACCTGTCGCGCTCCGCGAGCCGATCCAGCCCGTAGCCGGCGAACATCGCCAGCGCCAGTCCCACGAAGCAGATGTGCCGTGCGCTGACATGGAAGAGGTTGTACACCGGCACGTGGTACAGGAGCGCGTCCAGCTCGATGCCCTTGCCGAGCATGAGCAGCACATTGACTATGAGGACCGCCATCCAAAAGCCCAGCGTCGGCTGCGCGTCGACTTCGTGGCGACAAGCTGCTGGCCTATTAGCCTTTGCTGTATCGCAAAGCTGTTGCCCGAAATCTGCAGGCCGGCAACTCGCGTCCATACTGGGACGCCCTCGCCGCGAACGATACGCGACCATTCCGAAGATCGCCAGGCACAAGGGCAGCATGCCATAGAAGATGCCAAACTCGCCCGGGCTGTAGCCGCCGGGGACCGGCACACCCTCGGATCCGCCCAGGATCCACCGGCCGAGAAGTCCAACCAGGAAGCGCACCTTCAGGCAGCCGTCGCCAAAGAAGGAACGACTGGTGGCGTTGTACCCGCTCCAGCCGGAGACCTCGAGCATCGGCAAGTTCTGCGGCACGCTGCCTGCCGCGCCTAGCAGGCACGCGACGATGACGCCGGCGGCGAATCTCCATCGGCCACAGGCCGGCCCCGGCCCGACGATCAGAAAATAGCCGAGGAACGTGAGCCACAGGACGCCGGAGTAGACGACCATTTGCAGATGGCCGGCCAGTGCCTGCACCGCCATCAATGTGCCTGCGAGAACCATCCGCGGCATACTCCCGCGCTGGCGATAGCACTCCAGCGCCAGCAGCACCCAGGGAACCCAGGCGGCGACCTGCATCATCGGCACATGACAGCGATGCCAGACGACGAAGCCGCCGAAGCCAAAAACGATGCCCGCCAGCGACGCCGCCATCCGGCTCAGGAGCCAGCAGCGTGCCAGCAGATACGCGCCCACAGCCGCCAGCGCATGGTGCCAGATCAGGCTCAGCGACATCGCCAGTCCCGCCGGCAATAGTCCGTACAGCAGCATGGTCGGCGGGTAATAGGTGCCGAAGGGATGATGACTTTCCGGTAAGCCGGTGAACGTCGTGGCGTCCCAGGGACCGATGAGATGCTCTCGCGCCGGCTGAAAGGCGCGGACCATGAGCGGGAAGTAGCCCTGCACGGCGTCGCCGCCCGACGTGAACATCGCCGGCGACAGCCCCGCCGGATAACAGGCGACGAGGCTCAGCAGCAAGAAGCCAAGCGCCGTGACAACGGCTTCGCGCCTGGAGACAACAGGCATGAACGAGTCCTTGGTAAAGTCCGGGCGATGATCGCTGGCGGCGCAGCCGGCGTGGCCCGCAATCACGCCGCCTCGCGTGCGCCCTGCCACTTCTCGATATCGCCTTGCAATTCGCGAATGACGCGTCCGGGCACGCCGACGACCAGCGAGTACGGCGGGATCACGCTGTTTTCCAGCACCACCGCGCCCGCGCCGATGACGGAGTGATGGCCGATGTGGCTGCCCATCAGCACCACGGCGTTGGTCCCAACGAAAACATGGTCTTCGAGCACCGTCGGCCGCCGATCCACCTTGTCGTAGCCACGTTCCGTCAGGCAGCGGCGGACAGTGGAATGGGTCAGGATCTGGGCGCCGCTGCTGATGTCGCAGCCGCGGCCAATCTTCAGCCCGCCCTGCCCGTCGATCAGCGTGAAGGCGCCGATCCAGGTACCGGCGCCAATCTCCGGTTCGCCCGTGATCCAGCAATGGGGATTGAAGCGATTGCGCGGCAAGCCGTGTTCGGGCCAGCGCATCACATCCGCACTGTCAAAGCTTTCAGGCGACGCGCCGTGCGGCATGGCTCTCCTCCAGTGCGGCAACGACGCGGTCTTGCTCTGCCTCCGTCATCGTCGGATAGAGCGGCAGCAGCAGGCTTTGATCGGAAGCACGCTCGGTGATTGGCAAGCGTCGACCCTGGTGCTGGTAGGCCAGTTCGCGATGGCTGGTCATGATGCCGCGCCGGGCCGCAATGCCGCGCCGCAGCAGAAACTCCATGAGGTCGTTGCGGCTGAGCGGAAAACCGTCGGCGAGCCGGACGGCGTACGACTGATAGTTGGGCGTCGCATACTCCGGCACAAACGGCGGTTCGATGCCCGGTATGCCCGCAAGCCGGCGCGTGTAACGCTCGGCCAGGTGTCGGCGACGGACCAGAATGCCGTCGAGTCGTTTCATCTGCTCGATGCCGACAGCCGCCTGCAGGTCCGTCATGCGATAGTTGAAACCGACTTCCGGATATTCTTCGATGAGCACCTTGTCGGACGCGTGGCGGTGCTGATCGCTCAGCGACATGGCGTGCTGGCGCAGCAGCCGTAGACGCGCGGCCAGGCCGTCGTCGCACGTCGTGATCATGCCGCCCTCGCCGGTGGTGATCACCTTGCGCGGATGGAACGAGAAGCACGCAAGCGCACGTTCGCCCCCGATGCGCTGGCCATGATGCGCTGCGCCGATGGCACAGGCAGCGTCCTCGAGCAGCAGCAAACCGTGCCTGGCGCAGAGCGATCGGAAACCATCAAGGTCCGCCGGCAGGCCGATCTGATGGACGACCAGGATGGCGCGTGTCCGCGGCGTGATCGCCTCGGCGGCGGCAACCGGATCGAGATTGAACGTGCGCGCCTCCACGTCGGCGAAGACGGGTGTCGCGCCCACGTAACGAATGCTGTTCGCACTGGCGATGAAACTCATGGACGGGACGATGACCTCGTCCCCCGGGCCGATGCCGCTGGCGTGCAAGGCCAGATGCAGGGCCGTCGTGCACGACGAGCATGCGATGGCGTGCCTGGCCCCCACGTAGTCGGCGACGGCCCGTTCGAATGCTGCCACACGGTTGCCCTGCGTGAGCCAGCCTGAGCGCAAGGCCTCGACAACGGCGTCACACTCCTCCTCGCCCAGCAGCGGCCTGGTGATCGGGATCGCGCCATCCATGGCCTTGTTCTCCTTGATCGATTCTTCCGTGCCCAGGCTTTCCCAGGCGGAGCGTGGGGAACGCGGGTCAAGCAGCCATTGTCCTGGAACCGCGCCGCCACTCGAGCAAGCGCCGCAAACCTTCTGCCAGACCGACATCCGCCGTGAAGCCGAGCAGCGTTCGCGCCTTGCTGATGTCCGCGAGCCGGCGCGGCACGGGGTTCACCTTCCGTTCCGGCAAGAACTCCGGCGCCAGCGCTCCTTCCAGGCGAACGCCAGCGGCGTCGGCGAGACCTTGCAGCAATTCCAGCAACGACGTCTCGGTGCCACTGGCGACGTTGACCGCCTCGTCGGACGCTGCCGCTGTCATGGCGAGCAGGTTCGACCGCGCCACATCGCCGACGTACACGAAGTCCATGGTTTGCCGGCCCGCGCCGAACACCTTGGGCGCGATGCCCTGGTCAAAGCAGTCGAGCCAGCGGATCAGGACCTCGGTGTACTTGCCGTGCATATCCATGCGCGGGCCATAGACGTTGAAATATCGCAGGGCGACGTACGGCAAGCCGTACATGTCGTTGAAGCTGCGCAGCATGCCCTCGAGGGCAACCTTGGCCGCGCCGTACCAGGTGCGATTGTTGTAGGGAGCATGGCTTTCCGCCGTGGGAAACGAATCAGCCAGGCCGTAAACCGAAGCCGACGATGCCGCCACGACCTTGCTTACGCCTTGGGCCACGCAGCATTCCAGCACGTTGAACGAGCCGTTGATGAGCACGTCGAGACATTCGCGCGGCGCCTCGGCGCAGCGCGTGATGCGGATGGCCGCCTGGTGAAAAACGCCGTCGATGTCTGCGAACAGGGGCAATATCGCCTTCGGATCGCGAATGTCGATCTGGTGAAACTCGACAGCCTTGTGGCCGAGGACGCTGCCGAGATTGGCGAGCGTGCCGCGGCTGAGATTGTCGAGCACGACAACTCTGCGCGCGCCGGCTCCGAGCAACTGCTCGACAATGTGTGAACCGATCAGCCCGGCGCCGCCGGTGACCAGGAACGATTTGCCCGTGATGGGTATGCTCGTCATCGGAATGCTGGTCATGCTCTTGCCTCGGGAATCACGCCGCGGCCCGGTCATGAAGTTTGGCCCAGGCGCGTACGGCGTCGATGGTCTGAGTCACCTCGGCGTCACTCAGTTCGGGGAACATCGGCAGGGTCACCTGCGTCGCACAGAGCTTTTCCGCGTGCGGGAAGTCACCCGGGCGATGGCCCAGGTACTGGTAGGCGGGCTGCAGGTGCACCGGTGTGGGATAGTGGACGGCGGTCTGCACGTCGCGACGCGTCAGCTCATCGCGCAGACTTTCGCGATTATCGCAGCACAGCGGATAAATGTGGCGATTGAAGCGGACGCCGCGCGGCTCACGCATCAGCCGAAACTGCGACAGGTCGCCGAACGCGGCATCGTAGCGGGCACCGATGGCCCGGCGGCGTTCGGTCCACGCGCCCAGATGCGGCAGTTTGACGCCAAGCACCGCTCCCTGCACGCCTTCCATGCGCATGTTGTAGCCGATCTCGACGTGATGGTGCCGGGCGGCCTGGGCGTGATCGCGCAATTGCCGCACACGCCTGGCGATGGCGTCGTCGTCGGTCACCAGGGCGCCGGCCTCGCCGAAGGCGCCGAGGTTTTTCCCCGGGTAGAAGCTGAAGCAGCCGGCAGCGCCAAAGGTCCCAAGGTGCTTGCCGGCGAAGGTGGCCGCGTGCGCCTGGCACGCGTCCTCGATCAGCGGCAGGTCATGTCGGACTGCCACGGAGCACAGGCCCGCGATGTCGGCCGCCTGACCATACAGATGCACCGGCAGGATGGCTCTGGTCCGCGACGTGATGGCATGCTCGACACGATCGGCATCCAGTCCACACGTCTGTGGATCGATGTCTACGAAGACGGGTTTGGCGCCGACATAGGAGATCGCCCAGCATGTTGAGATCCAGGTCGCCGGCGTGGTGATGACCTCGTCGCCGCGCTCGACGCCGCAGGCCAGCAGCGCCAGATGCAGCGCCGACGTGCCGGAGTTCAGCCCGATGCAATGCTTGCTGCCGACGAACCTGGCAAAGTCGGCCTCGAAGGTATCGACGTACGGCCCCAGGATGAAGCTGCTCCGGGACATCAGGTCGTCCAGCGTACGCGTCAGCTCGCCGCGCAGTTGCTGATATTGCCTCGTCAAGTCCAGCCAGGGGACCATCGTCGCTTCCTCCAGATTGCGCGTTAGGCCAGATTGCGCGTTAGGCCAGATTGCGCTTTAGGCCAGATTGCGCTTTAGGCCGCCAGTGGCAGCCGTGGCGCCTCCACTGTGTTCAGGAACGGGACTGCCTGACCCGCCAGTCCCAGACTGCGGTCGGTTGCCTCCAGCATCTGCACGATTCGCAAACCGGCGACGCCGTCGGACAGCGGCGTTCTGTCGTGGAGTGCGCACTCGGCGAAGTGCTGTACCACGGCTTGCAGCGGTTCGCCGGTGCCGACATACGGACTCCACATGTCGCCCAGGCGATAGTCGAAGAGCACACGATGCTTGTCCTCGGGATCGGCGGAGCACTCGATCTGCCGGTCGTAGACGCGAATCTTCTCGGTCGGCTCGTTGTCGTTGTAGACAACGCTGCGCCGCGAGCCGCCCAGAACGGTTTGCCGGATCTTGACCGGTGACAGCCAGTTGACATGCAGGCCGGCGAACAGTCGCTTGTCGTAATCGAGCGTTACCAGAGCCACGTCTTCCTGGTTGTTGACGTGGGACTTGCCGCTGGCGGCGATGCGGGCCGGCACCTGCACCAGCCAGTAGTCGATGATCGACAGGTCGTGGGGGGCCAGGTCCCAGATGACGTTGATGTCGCGCTGCACCAGGCCGAGATTGATGCGCACGCTGTCCACGAAGAAGATGTCGCCGAGATCGCCGGATTCCACCATCTGCTTGATGCGTCGCACGGCCGGCGAGAAGAGAAACGTGTGATCGACCATGAGAACCTTGCCGGCTCGCTGGGCCCGCGCCACCAGGTCGGCGCCCTCCGCGGAGGTCCGCGTCAGCGGCTTCTCGATAAGCAAGTGCTTGCCAGCGTCCAGGCAACGCAGCGCGATCGGATAATGCGTCGACACCGGCGTGGCTATGACGACAGCGTCCACCCCGGCTTGCAGGGCGGCATCGAGCTGTGTGTGCGTTTCCACAAAGGGAAAGAGGCCACGCGCCTTGGCGAGACGGCGGACGTCGGCGTCACACACCGCCGTCACCTGCGTGAGCGGACAGTGGACCAGGTTGCGGACCAGGTTTGGCCCCCAGTATCCGTAACCGACCACCAGCACGCGCAATCTGGCTTTGTCCATGTGCCTCTTCCGTTAAGCTGCGGAGCGTTTGTACGGGTGATCGGTCAGGTCCACGGGACAGCCCAGGTCGTAGATGGAGCGGATAACCCGCGCGGGATTGCCGGCCACCACCGTTTCGGCTGGCACGTCCTTGGTCACGACGCTGCCGGCGCCGACCAGCGCCCGCCGGCCGATGGTCACGAACGGCAAGATCGTCACGCCGGCGCCGATCTGGGCGCCGGCCTGGATCGTGGGTCCACGCATGCACTTCTTCGAGAATTCGCAGCCCGGATGCGGGTCGTTGGCAATGCTCACGCCCGGCGCGAGAAACACGTCGTCTTCCAGCACGGTGAACTGCGCGATGTAGCCGTTGCAATGAATCTTGACGCGCTGGCCGATGCGGCAGCCATAGTCGATCGTGGTGTTGTTCCAGATCTTGACGTCGTCGCCGAGTTCATTGTCCTCGCGGATAATGACGTAATGGCCCGTCTCCAGCCGGGCACCGATGCGGCTGCCGGCATAAATGATGGTGCCGGCACGCAGCTTCGCTCCCGGTCCCAGGAGCAAGCGCGGCTCGGCCGGCGTCCGCCCCGGCTTGTGCCCGAGGACGACGCCCGCTTCCAGTTCCAGCGGTTCTCCAATCAGATGCTGACTATCCATGTATTCCTCTTTGTTGCTGGCTCGTATTTCGGGAGGGCGAGGCTCTTGCCGAGCCGGGAACCCACCCTGTGCTTGTCGCTCACGACCTGGCAGGAGCCTCGCTTTTCGCGTTATCCGCGGCCCACGGTGGCTCACGCCGCCAGGCGAATCTGCTGCCCAAGAAAGTCAGCGCACGCTCGCAAGGTCCGCTGTTGCTGGTCGATGGTCAGGTCGGGGAACATGGGCAACGCCAGCACGCAGCGGGCGGCTTCCTCGCTGACCGGGAAGTCGCCCGAGTGATAGTCCAGGTAGGCGAGGCACTCCTGCAGGTGCAGCGGGATCGGATAGTAGATTTCGCAGCCGATCTTTTGCGCGCGCAGATGCCGCACGAGATCGTCGCGCTGGCCGAAGGCAACGCGGACGACGTACTGGTTGAACACGTGTCGCCGATTCGGCAACTCGACCGGCCGCTGCAGGAAATGCTCGAGACCCATGTCGGCGATCAGGGCGTCGTAGCGGTGTGCGGCCGCTTGCCGGCCCTGGGTCCAGCGGTCGAGGTGCGGCAGCTTGACGCGCAGGATGGCCGCCTGGATCGCATCCAGCCGGGCATTCCAGCCCAGCAGCTTGTGGTGATATTTCGGCTCCATGCCGTGCGTGCGCAGCCAGGTCATCCGCGCCGCCCACTCGGGATCGCCGGTGACGACCATGCCGGCGTCGCCCATGGCGCCGAGGTTCTTTGACGGATAGAAGCTCAGGCAGGCGGCGGCGCCGAGCGTGCCGCTGCGCTTGCCGTGGTACTCCGAACCGATGGCCTGGGCCGAATCCTCGATGATGTAGAGATCGTGTGCTTCCGCGATGCGCCACAACGGCTCCATGTCGGCGCACTGGCCAAAGAGATGCACCGGCAGGATCGCCTTGGTTCGCTCGGTGATCTTGCTCTCGACCTGTTCCGGGTCAATGTTGAAGGACACCGGATCGATGTCGGCGAACACGGGCCTGGCGCCGGCGCGACAAACGGCGCTGGCGGTGGCGAAGAATGTGAACGGCGGCACGATGACCTCATCGCCGGGGCCGATCTCGAGCGCTTCCAGCGCCAGCCATAGCGCATCCGACCCGGACGCACAACCGATACCGTGGCTGGTGCCGCAATAACGCGCGACCTCCTCTTCCAGGGCCGCAACTTCGGGCCCGAGGATGACCTGGCCGGATGCCAGCACGCGATTGACCGCCTCGCGGATCGGCTCCGCCAGTTCGCGAAACTGCGCCTGAATGTCGCATAGCGGGACGCTTGAGTTCATGCCGTCTCCTTGTGCTGTTCCGGTGCATGTGAGCCGTTGCCCCATGTCGCGACCGGGAAAAGTAAGGTGGATGCGCCCGGGTGTCAATTGCACTTTGCAACAGGTTTCCCGCCTTCTCTGGTTAGCCGCAATGCGCAGCTTACAAAGCGAAGCGCGCGGAGAATCCACTATTGCGGCACGACGCCAAGGCGCTGGAAGCGGCCAATGCTGCGCTCCGAAGTCTTGGCGTGGCGGCTGACCAAACGGCTCTCATTCACCTTGACTTGCCTTCACATTTGCGTCAGCATTCCGCCGCCCGGGAAACCTGGGCCCGATCCAGGCCGACGGGATCCTTACAATGGCAAGAGCCGTAACCTTGCGAAACTGGGTGTTTCTGGCGCTGCCGCGAGCGCCGGTCGCTCCCCCTCCGGCCATCGAACTGGATAGCCGAACGAACAAAGCGGTTGGCCCGGCACGAAACGCCATGCGTCGCATCACCGTCTCCATCGTCATTCCCGTCTACAACGAGAAACGCTGGTTGAAGGAACTTGTGCGACGCGTCGAGGCGACGGCCATCGACAGCATCGACAAGGAACTCATCCTCGTTGACGACGGCAGCACCGACGGCACGCATGAGGTGCTGCGCGAAATGGAGCAGCGCGGGCATCGCGTGCTCTATCAACCGGCCAATCGCGGCAAGGGGGCGGCGCTTCGACTTGGTTTTCAGCAGGCGCGTGGCGACATCATCCTTGTGCAGGACGCCGATCTCGAATACGACCCGGCCGACTATCCAACGCTGCTGCGACCCCTCCTCGACGGCACTGCCGATGTCGTCTATGGTTCGCGCTTCCTGGGCACTCATGGCCGGCAAGCGCGGCATGTCGTCCATTACCTGGCCAACCGGCTCATCACCCTGTTCTCGAACATCTTCACCGGGCTTCAGCTCACGGACATGGAAACCTGCTACAAGGCATTTCGCCGCCAGACGCTGGACGGCGTGGCGCTCACGTCGGATCGCTTCGGTTTCGAGCCGGAGGTGACCGCGAAGATCGCCGCACGCAAGCCGCGCTGGCGAATCCGCGAGGTGCCGATTGGCTACACTGGCCGCTCCTACGAGGACGGCAAGAAGATTCGCTTCCGGGATGCACTTCAAGCCTTGTACTGCGTGGTTCGCTTTGGACTGTTCGAGTGACCCTGGTTGCCAGGCTCAGCCTGTCAACGAGCTTCACCGATCTCAGGAGACCCTGCATGCACTTCAATCGTTGGCTGCTCGTCGCCGGCCTGTCGTTGATCTGCGCGGCGAGCGTTCGCGCCACCGAACCCACCTTTGCCGAAGACGCGGCGCTGCGGGCCGTGCAGTTCGTCGATGACAAGGAAGGCTGGGCTGTGGGTGATGAAGGCGTCGTCTGGCACACCATCGACGGCGGCCGCGCCTGGGAGCGACAGGCGTCCGGTACGCGGGCTTCATTACGCGATCTGCACTTTGTCAATCCGTTTCTCGGCTGGATTGCCGGCCGGGAAGAATTGCCCCAAGGACAGGGCAGCGTCGGCGTGCTGCTATTCACGCGCGACGGCGGGCTCTCCTGGCAAAAGATCCTGGCCAACGCCATGCCGGGTCTCAATCGTGTCCGCTTTACGGATCCACGTACCGGCCTGGTGTTCGGCGACGGCAGCGATCAGTTTCCTACGGGCGTCTTCCAGACCAAGGACGGCGGCAAGACCTGGGAACCCGTTGCCGGCCCGCGCTGCACGACCTGGTACGCCGGCAGCTTTCTCAAGGGCGAGAATGAGCCGGCCGGCATCCTGGCCGGCGCCTGGAACGCGCTGGCGACCTATCGCGATGGCCGTTTCTCCAAGGCGGAAGTGGACGATCTCGGCGGCCGCAATCTGCTTGGGACTTACCTGAACCCGCAGCGCGCCTATGCTGTCGGTCAGGGCGGGCTGGTGCTGGTCAGCAAGACGCAGGGCGCCCGCTATGCCTACGCCGATCTCAAATGTACCTCCGACGTGCGTGCCTCTCTCGATTTCCACGGCGTCCACGGACACGGCGATCATGTCTGGGTCGTCGGCAAGCCGGGCTCCGTTGTCTGGCACAGCAGTGACCAGGGGGCATCCTGGAAGATGCAGAAAACCGGTTCGCCATTGCCCTTGCACAGCGTGCACTTCGTCGATGAGGCACGTGGCTGGGCGGTCGGCGAAATGGGCGTGATCCTCGCCACGCTCGACGGCGGCAATACATGGAAGGTGCAACGACAGGCCGGCAAACGCGCAGCCCTCCTGTTCGTGCATGCCCGCGTCGGCGACGTGCCGCTGGAAGCGCTGGCTCGCCTTGGCAGGGAGGACGGCTATCTCGGCGCGGTCATGCAAGTGCTGGCGCCGGACCCGGAGTCAGCAGCGCCCCGGCACGCCGCCGATGGCCCGCGGCTGGCCCTGGCCGTGCGCCGCGCCGGCGGCTGCGCTAGCGACCTGCTCTGGCAATTTCCTCTCCCGCAGCACCTGGCCAGCGCCGACAAGCGTGCGCTCCTCACCGCCTGGAATGCCCAGCATGACAACCAGGCCGACAAGCAGTTCCTGCGGCAACTGGTGCTGGGTCTGCGCATGTGGCGGCCCAGCGTCGTCGTCACGGATCATCCCGACGCACAAAAAACCAGGAACCCGGGCGGCACACTCGTCGCCGAGGCTCTCACAGAGGCAATCACGCTGGCCGCCGATCCGAAGGCGTTTCCCGAGCACATCGAGTCACTGGGACTGCAGCCGTGGCGCGTGGTGCGGCTGTTCACCTCGTGGGACAACCGCCAGCAAGCTCACGTCGTTCTGGACGGCAACGAGACCCGGCCAGCCTTGTTGGGCAGCGCCTGCGAATGCGCCGCACCGGCCTTTGACCTGCTGAACGATGCGCCGCGCGAGCTGCCGCGTCAGCGCTACTTCCGCCTGGCAAGCCGGGAGCGTGAGCGACCGGAGGAAGCAAAGATCAATCCGGACAACCTCATGCATGGCGTGCCGCTGCAACCCGGCGGCGAAGCACGCCGGACCTTGCTGGAGGTCAAGGAACCCAGCCCCGAAGTGCAGAAGGCGTTCCGCGCCCGACGGGCGCTGGAGGCGCTGGCCGGCAACCCCAAGGACGCAGCCCGGTCGTTGACGCAGCTGCAAGGGATGCTGGCCGGCTTGCCGCCCGACCAGGGGGCGGCCGCCGCCTTCGCGCTCGCTCATCAGTATGCCCGCACAGGACAATGGACGCTGGCCCGCGAGACGTTTCTCATGATGGTCGATCATTATCCAGCGCATCCGCTGTCGGCCGGCGCCTATCGCTGGCTGATCCAGCACATCAGCAGCAGCGAGGCACGCCGCCGGCATGAGAAAGAGCAGTTCTTGATGGTCAATCAGGTCAGCTTCACGCCGCCGGCCGCCAAGAAACGCGGCGAAGATGGCGATGGCGACATCCAGGTGACCGGCGGCGAAGCGCTCGAGTCCACGGGTCTGGCATATCTGAGCAACAGCAAACAGGCGCGCAACTGGTATGCGGGCAGCATGGAGTTCGCCATCCGCCTCGGCAGTTTCGGCCCGCTGTATGCCTCCGACCCGAGCGTGCAGTTCTGCCTGCAATCGGCCCGGCGCAACCTGGGCAAGATCAACGAGGTTCGCGACTGGCATGAGAAGCTCCAGAACTTCCTGCCGCGCGGCACGTGGCACGATGCCGCCGCCGCCGAACTCTGGCTCGAGAACCGCCAGGGCCCGCCGCCCAAGGCCTTCATGATGTCCCGTGAAACCATGACCAAGCCCTACCTCGACGGCAAGCTCGACGATGCCTGCTGGAAGTCGACCGTGCCGATCGTACTCAAGAACGCCGTCGGCAAGACGGCCGCGAGTGACGATAAGGACAAGGGGACGGGCAAGTACGTCACCGAGGCCCGCTTCACGCACGACGACCGCTATCTCTATCTCGCTCTGCGCTGTACGCACCCGGCGGGGCAGCGCGTGCCGCCGGTCAAGCCGCGGCCGCGCGACGCCGATCTGAAGCCGTACGATCGTGTCAGCATCCTGCTCGATCTCGACCGCGACTACTGCACGTATTTCAACCTGGAGGTGGATCAGCGTGGCTGCGTGCGCGAGGACTGCTGGGGCGACAAGACCTGGAACCCACGCTGGTTCGTGGCCGTGCACAGCACCGACGACTGCTGGCAAATCGAGGCCGCCATCCCGCTCAACGAACTGACCAGCGACCGCGTTCGCCCCGGCGCCGCCTGGGCCTGCAACGTCGTTCGCATCCTCCCCGGCCGCGGCGTGCAAGCACTGTCGCTACCCGCCGACCTCGAGCCGAGACCGGAGGGCATGGGACTGCTGCTCTTCGCCGCGCAGGGCAAATGAGTCCCGCAGGGAGCCAGCAGGGCAACCGTGCCCCTTCGTCGCCCAGCGGCCGTAGGCGACGCTGCTAGCGTCTCCCTGATTGCGGAAATGCAGCGACGCAGCGGTCAGTAGAGGGAGGGCGAGGCTCCTGCCGAGCCGTGGAGCGACAAGAACCATGCGGGTTCACGACTCGGCAAGAGTTTCGCCCCTCCCGAAATTCGCTCAGGGACTTTTTTAATTCTAACACGTCGCCACTGCCCGCGAGGCTCTGCCTCGCCGCGGCAATGATTGATAATCGGCGACCCTCGAAAGCAAAGACGCCATTTCCTTCTTCGCCCTCCCTTCGTGCGCTCAGCGCCGCGATGCCGGATTCCAGGGCGCACTTCTTGTGCATAGAATAACAACACGCTCCTTCCGACGCGTAACATCTCCAACCGCGGGAGGAAAATATGCAGACCGCGTTACTCTTGTGGGCAGTATGGATGAGCTGGCCCGCAAGTGCTGCCCCGCCCAAGGACGCCGGTGACGTCGCACAAGCAATCCTCGCCGTCGAAAAGCTGGGCGGCACGGTTCGCCACGATGAAAACCGGCCTGGGCGACCCGTTGTCGCGCTCGAGCTGCCTGGTTGTTCTGTGAGCGACGAATTTCTCAAGATCGTGCAGCGCTTTCCTCACCTGGAATGGCTCGATCTGTGAGGCAGCACGACCACCGACGCCAGTCTGGCGCAATTGAAGGGCATGACCCAGCTCAAAGGCCTCAGCATTGAAACCTGTGCGATCAGCGATGCCGGACTCGCCCATGTTCGCGGCCTCGTTAACTTGCGAACGCTCCGCATTGGCCTGACGCCGGTCACAGACAAGGGCTTCGCACATCTGAAAGACATGACGGAACTGCGGTCGCTCGATGCGTGGTCCACAAGGATCACCAACGCGGGCCTCGGCCACGTGAAGAAATTATCTCGCCTGGAACGCCTTGATCTCACCGACACCGCAATCACGGACGCCGGTTTACCGGCGCTGTACGGCTTGCGGCACCTGAAGCGAATCTTTCTGAAGAGCACAAAGGTTACCAAGTCGGGGGTGAAGCAACTGAAGAAGGCACTTCCCGGCCTCGAAATTGACTACTGACGCCGCATGAGCTTTACCTTTCCCCATCTGGCGATATGGTGACAGTAGCTGCCCAGCGCCATGCCACCTTTCCAACCCCGGGTATTCCATGTCTGCAATCGCATTAGCCGACCTCGCCGTGCACCTGCGGCCGGAGGACAACGTAGCCGTCGCCGCCCGGCGGATCGATGCCGGCGTCAGCGTCCAGGTCAATGGCTCGACGATCAGCGTCGCGAGGACGATCGGCATGGGGCACAAGATGGCTCTCAAGCCGATCCGGGCCGGTGAGGCGATCTACAAGTACGGGCAGATCATCGGCTTCGCCGGCCGGGACATCGCCGCCGGCGAGCACGTGCATGTCCATAACGTCAAGGCGGATGCGTTCGAGCGCGACTACGCGTTTTGCCGGGATTGCCCGCCGCCGCCAGCGCAGGCCGAGCCGCGCTACTTCCAGGGCTACGACCGCGGCGACGGCCGGTTTGGCACGCGCAATTACGTCGCCATCATCAGCACTGTCAACTGCTCCGCCAGCACCAGCAAGTATGTCTCGGACCGGATCCGCGCTTCAGGCCTGCTCCAGCAGTTTCCCAACGTGGACGGCGTGGTGGCGATCACGCACAAGGCCGGCTGCGCCATGCAGTACGACGGCTCGGACCATCGCCAGCTCGACCGCACCCTGGCCGGCTTCGCGCGGCATCCCAATGTCGCCGCCTACATCCTCATCGGCCTGGGTTGCGAGACCGGCCAGGCGATGCACCTCATCGAAGGCGAAGGCCTCATCCAGCTCGACGGCTCGAAAAAGAAGCCGCTGGTGCTGTCGATCCAGGAGTCAGGCGGCATTGGCAAGACGGTGGAGGCCGGGGTGAAGGCCGTCGCTGGTCTCCTGCCGCAGGTCAACGACATCAAGCGAACGAAGCTGCCGGCAAGCAAGATCATCCTCGGCACCAACTGCGGCGGCTCGGACGGCAACAGCGGTGTCACCGCCAATCCGGCCCTCGGCATTGCCAGCGACCTGCTCGTCGCCCAGGGAGGCGCCAGCATCCTGGGCGAGACGCCCGAGATTTACGGGGCCGAGCACCTGCTCACGCGCCGGGCCGTCAGCCGGGCCGTCGGCGAGAAGCTGGTCGAGCGCATCAAGTGGTGGGAATGGTACACGGGCATCTTCGGCGCCGAGATCAACAACAACCCTTCTCCCGGCAACAAGGACGGCGGCCTCACGACGATCTACGAGAAGTCACTGGGCGCCATCGCCAAGGGCGGTTCCACGGCACTGGTGGACGTCGTCCATTACGCGGAACCGGTCCAGGCCAAAGGCTTGGTGGTCATGGACACGCCGGGCTACGATCCGGTGAGCATGACCGGCATCGTCGCCGGCGGAGCCAATGTCCTGGTCTTCACCACGGGCCGGGGTTCCGTGTTCGGCTGCAAGCCGGCGCCATCGATCAAGGTCGCCACCAACTCGCCGCTCTATCAGCACATGTCGGACGACATGGACATCAACGCCGGCGCCATCCTGGAAGGCACGCCGGTCGAAGCTGTGGGCCGGCAAATCTTCGAGGAAATCCTCGCCGTCGCCAGCGGCAAGAAGACCAAGAGCGAGCAGAACGGCGTCGGCGAGGAGGAATTTGCGCCGTGGAGCATCGGCCCGACGCTTTAGCCGCAGAGCGGAGCGAGCGCCATTAACTTGCGCGGCACGGACTGGTACAATGTGCTGATGGAGGGCAAGATCATGGTGAAAATCGTGCTGACTGACGAACAGTTGCAACTCCTGCGGCAATCCAAGGTTCCCGTGCCGGTTTGCGACAACAACGGCATCGTGCTCGGCTCTGCCGATCCTGCCATGACTCCCGAGTTCATCGCGGAGATGAAGCGGCGCGCCGCCGCTCCTGGGCCACGCTATACCGCTGAGCAGGTTCGGCGGCACCTGCAAACACTGAATGAGACCTGGGAGAACGAAGGCGGAATTGATGAAGCACGCGTGCGGCAAATCCTCAAGGAGTTTCGCGAACGAGAGAGCGCATGAGTGCGTTCAAGCTAAACTTCACCGACGACGCACTTGACAGCTTGACTTGGACTTGGCTCGGCGCGAAAGATCGCAAGGCTGCGACCGCGGCGCAATTCAAGATTGAGCAAGCTCTCTCCCGCGATCCAGCCAATTCAGGGCAGGCTATCGGCGAAGGGCTTTGGCGAATTGTCGTCGCGCCGCTGGTGGCCCATTATGAGATAGATGACGACACAAAGACCGTGACCGTCACGGGCTTTTCGCTTCTGAGCTAGGCCACTCCAGGAACCGCCAAGTTTTTGAAACGAGCGGCGCTGACTTACGAGACCGGTCAGTAGTACGTTGATTTCACCAGCAGTTTCCCAAGTGAATCAAACATGTCAAAGGACCGCAATCGACTTCAGAGATGGTTTCGGCTCTTGGGAGGTCCAAATTGGGAAGGCCCCGAAGGCAGGGACCGAGCCCTTGCTGAGATGACAAATGCCGGAGTTGACGATGTGATGCCGTTGCTGGTTGCCAAACTTTCGGACAGGGATTTGGAGACCAGGTGTGCGGCAATCGAAACCATGAGCTTGCTCGACCTCGAACGCGCCACTCCTTTGCTCGTGCCCTTGCTCCGCGATCCAGACGAAACAGTGCGATTGACAGTTTGCGAGTACCTTGCGTCGCCACGGGCCCAAGCGGCGGTTGAGCCCCTCATCGCGGTTTTGCGGTCGGACCCTGATGTCCAGGTTCGTGGCTACGCCGCCTGCGCATTGGGAGTCATCGCAAGCCCAGCGGCAATTCCCGCATTGCTTGACGCGCTTGCGAATGACCATGAATTAGATTGTCTCGGTCACTCCGCATCTAGTACTTCGGCTCACGCCTTGGATGACATTCTCGGTACAGAATTCACGCGCATCCGCATCTCTGATGCCACACGCAAGATGCGCCCCGGGCCTCCAGACCTAGAAAGTCTCGCGCGCGAAGCTGAACTGGTATACCGAACGTGGTCGCGGTCGGGCGAACCCACTGACGACACCGCTGCGGCCCATTAACTCGCACGATGCGAAATGGTAGAATGAACCAATGGAGACGAAGTCCAACGACCCCACTTTCGAACGTTACAGCCGTCAAATGCGTTTCCCCGGCATCGGCGAGGCGGGGCAGAAGCGGCTCGGCAATAGCCACGTGACCCTGTGCGGTTGCGGGGCGCTCGGCACGGTGCTGGCCAATGCGCTGGTCCGCGCCGGCGTTGGGCATCTGCGCCTCATCGATCGCGACTTCATCGAGACGCACAACCTCCAGCGGCAGGTGCTGTTCGACGAACACGACGTGGCCGAGAACCTACCCAAGGCCGAGGCGGCCGCCCGCAAGCTCGGCGCCGTCAACTCCTCGGTGCACATCGAGCCGGTGGTGACGGACATCGACCGCACCAACATCCTCGACCTCGTCAGGGACGCGGACCTGATCCTCGACGGCACGGACAACTTCGAGATCCGCTACCTCATCAACGATGCGGCCGTGAAGCTGAATAAGCCGTGGGTCTACGGCGGCTGCATCGGCAGCCACGGGCAGACCATGACCATCCTGCCGGGGCAGACGCCGTGCCTGCGTTGCGTCTTCGAGGCGGCGCCGAACCCCGGCGAGGCGGGGACCTGCGAGACGGCGGGCGTGCTCTCCCCGATCGTAAACATCGTGGCCAGCTACCAGGCGGCCGAGGCGCTGAAGATCCTGGCCGGCAAGCTCGACAAGGTCAACCGCGAGCTCATCTATCTCGACGTGTGGGACAATATCCAGCGGCGCATCAAGATCGCGCCGCTGCTGGGCAAGGTTGACTGTCCGTGCTGCCGGCATCGCCGCTTTGATTGGCTGGAAGGCGATCACGGGGCGCACACGACGAGCCTGTGCGGCCGCAATGCCGTGCAGGTCGCGCATCGGACCCCGTCGTCGCTCAACTTCGAGGACATGGCCCGGCACCTGGAGAAGCTCGGCAGCGTCAGCTACAATCGCTTCCTGCTCAAGTTCCAGGTGGATGGCTACGAGTTCACCGTCTTTCCCGACGGCCGGGCCATCATCAAGGGCACCAACGACGTGGACAAGGCGCGAACGCTGTACGCGAAGTACATCGGGCACTAATAGCAGGAGAGATGCTGCGTTTACGATTCGCGCTCGCGCGACGCTGTTCCTCAACTGTTTCCCGCGAGCGCGAAACGTAAACCAAGAAGATGGGCATGATCTACCTCGACAATGCTGCCACGAGTTTTCCGAAACCGGAGGCCGTCTACCAGGCCCTGGACCGCTTCGCGCGCACGGACCTGGCCAATCCAGGCCGGGCGGGACACAAGATGGCGCTCGCCGCCGAGCGTGCTCTCGACGATGCCCGCCATCTGCTCAATCAATTATTTGCCGGCGAGGCGCCCGAGCGTTTCATCTTCACCCTCAATTGCACCGACGCGCTCAACATGGCGTTCAAGGGCGTGCTTTCGGCAGGCGATCACGTCATCACCACGGACCTGGAGCACAACAGCGTCAGCCGGCCGTTGCGCGCCATGGAACTCACCGGTAAGATCGCCCTGACACGCATCAAGGCGGACGCCACCGGATCGGTTGATCCGGACGCGTTCCGCAAGGCGATCACGCCGAAAACACGGCTCATCGCCATGACGCACGCCAGCAACGTGCTGGGCACGGTGCAGCCGATCGCCGACGTCGGTCGGATTGCCCGCGAGCACGAGGTTCTCTTCCTGGTCGACGCCGCCCAGACTGCCGGAGTGCTGCCCATTCGTGTGCAGGAGATGCTGATCGATCTGCTGGCGTTTCCGGGGCACAAGTCGCTGCTCGGTCCAACGGGGACCGGAGCGCTCTACGTCGGGCCGCGCGCCAAGGTGGCCGTCTGGCGCGAGGGCGGCACCGGCGGCGATTCGTCCAGCGAAACACAGCCGCGTGAACTGCCGTCTTTCCTCGAAGGCGGCACACCCAATGTCCTCGGCGTGGCCGGCCTCGCCGCCGGCATCAAGTACTTCCGGGAGCACGGCATGCTCCGCATCCATGCGCATGAGACGGCGTTGATCGAGCGGCTCTGGCAACGGCTCGACGAGCTTCCAGGCGTCACGGTCTTTGGCCATCGCGACTTGTCCCGCCGTGTCGGCACGCTGAGCTTCGTCAGCGAGGCTTTGCCTGCCGCCGAGATTGGCGGCATCCTCGACCAGGCCTTCGACATCGCCATCCGCCCCGGCCTGCACTGTGCTCCCTACATCCACCGCAACATCGGCACGTTCCCCGACGGCGCCGTCCGCGTCAGCCCGGGGGCATTCAGCACCGAGGAGGACATCGACAGGCTAGCGTCCGCACTGGCAGAGATTCACGCATGATTCGTGCATGCATGCTGGCTTGACAGGAGATCACTTCGGCTATTCGCCGCCTCGACTCCTTGAAGCGTTTGACATCCTTTTCTTGCTGGTTAGAATTAGGAAGGCGTCCGCGACGCGAACCTCTGAGGCAGCGCATGAAGCTACTCACGGCCATCCCCGTCTACAACGAAGAGCGGCACCTGGAGAGCGTGCTGGCGGAGGTGACCCGCCATTCGCCGAAAATCCTGGTCGTCAATGACGGCTCCACGGATCGCACCGGCGAGTTGCTGGCCCGGCATCCAGAAGTCGAAGTCATCACGCATTCGCGCAACTTGGGATACGGTGCGGCCCTCATCTCGGCCTTCGACCACGCCCGCAACCAGGACATCGATGTGCTGGTGACGATGGATTGCGATGGCCAGCACGAGCCGGGAAGGATTTCCGTGCTCGTCGAGGCGATTCATGACGCCGACATTGTCAGCGGCAGCCGGTATCTTCGCGACTTTCGACAGGACACCCTGGCGACGCCGCCGGACCGTCAGAAAATCAATGCCCAGATCACCCGCGAATTGAACGACCAGCTTGGCTTGCGGTTGACAGACGCCTTCTGCGGCTTCAAGGCCTATCGCCGCTGTGCCCTGCTGAAACTCAACCCGACGGAGACAGGCTGGGGCATGCCGCTGCAGGTGTGGGTACAGGCGGCACAACGCGGACTCAAGATCAAGGAAGTGGGCGTGCCGCGGCTATACCTCGATCCCAACCGGGCGTTCGGCGGCGTGCTCAACAATCCCACGGAACGGCTTGCCTATTATCGAGGCGTGATCGCTGCCGCTCTGGCGGACGGCACGCCCGCTCAGCGCGGGGAATTGCTCAGCGGCTGTTGCCGGGGGACCCGTTCGTGAGCATTGGCCCGCCTCGTCTCACGGCCTCCGCGAAAAACGGCGCGATTCTGGCCGAGCCGCCCCTCATCGACATTGAACCAGTCTTGCAAAGCAACCGCCGTCTGTTCCAGCACGGCACGGTCGCCATTCTCGGCCGATCGCTTGCGGAGATGCGGGACCAGGCGCGCGCGGAAGCCGTGGCAACAGCCCGGGAGTACTTGAGCGAGGCCGGCCAGGGCGTATCGGATCATGGAACGCAGCTGCTACTCCTCGGCGGCCACCAACCAGAACTCTTTCATCCGGGAGTCTGGCTCAAGAACTTTGCCCTCGCCGGACTGGCAAGAACAGTGCGCGGCACGGCGCTCAACCTCGTCGTGGACAACGACATCGCCAAATCGACAACGCTGCGGGTGCCGGCTCGTTCCATCGCCGCCAACATGGGCGTCCTCGTAGCGGAGCGCGATCAGCCCTGGTTGCTACGCTTGCCATTCGACGCCTGGAATGGCGATGCTCCCTATGAAGAGCGTCCCGTTCGCGATGAGACACTGTTCGCAACCCTCGCCGAGCGCGCGGAGAGCTGGACGCGCGACTGGAACTTTGCGCCGCTGTTGCCGAGATTCTGGGCCGAAGCCCGGAAGCAGGCGGTGCGGACTTCATTGCTGGGCGAGCGCTTCGCGGCAGCGCGGCGGGCCATCGAACACGTCTGGGGCTGTCGTAATCTGGAGGCGCCGATCAGCCGGCTGTGCCGCGGCGCGACGTTCGCCTGGTTCGCCGCCGATGTCCTTTGCAATTTGCCGAGCTTCCACGACGTTTTCAATCGCGCCATCCGCGACTATCGCAAGCAACACGGCATCCGCAGCCGTAATCATCCGATGCCTGAGCTGGTTCGTGACGACGACTGGCTGGAAGCGCCCTTCTGGGCCTGGCAAGCTGGCGGGCGCCGCGGCCGGTTGTTTGTGCAAGCGCAGAAATCTGCGCTGCACCTTCGCGCCGGCACCGATGTTCGAGCGTCGCTGGACAGCTCAAGTCCTTCAGTTCTGGTACGCGATTTTCAGGCCATTCAAGGGACCGGCGTACGCATTCGCACGCGTGCCCTGACGACGACGCTCTTCGCCCGGATGCTCGTCGCCGACGTATTCATGCACGGTCTGGGCGGCGGGCTGTACGATGTTGTCACCAATGAGGTGATTCGCGGCTACTACGGCATGACGCCGCCGCATTTCATGATTCTCACGGGCACGCTGCGCCTGCCATTCAAGGAAGCGGGCGGCGACTTCCGCAGGGGCTGCAATGCGGAGCGCCAGCTTCGCGAATTGCTGTACAATCCCCAGTCGCACGCGCTGGCATTGCAGCACGCCAAGCTTGTCGAGGAGAAAGGCGATTGGATTGCCCGCCAACCGGACAGCCGTGATGAACGGCGTCAGCGCGCCCGGGCCATTCGCACTCTGAACCGCCGGCTGAGGGCGCTTCTCGAGGAGCCATGGCAACGCGGCCTGCAAGAAAAGTCACGTTGCCGGCGCGAGCAACAGGCTCAGAAGATTCTCGGCAGGCGCGATTTCGCGTTCTGTCTGTATCCGGAAGCGGAGCTGCGCGCATTTGTAAACAGCGTCTAGCGCCAGGCCGCAAGCGGCCGGTCAGTTCCGCGACGATACCCGCGCCGGCCAGCGGACCGGGTCGGACACGATCGGATCGACCGGATCACCCTCCAGGGCCCGCAGGAAGTTGGCCACGTCCTTGTGTTCCTGCTTGGTCAGCTTCAGGTCCAGAGGCACGATGGGAGTGTTGTCCGGGCCGAAGAGCTTGACCGGCGGGCCCTTGTAGCCGGTATTGTTGAGCCGGCTGGCGAGGAAGTTCTTTTCCGCGTCGAGGTCGCGCAGCTTGGTGGACAGGAAGCGGTTGGCGTTGCCGCCGCGGTCGTAGAATTCGACGACCTTCTCCAGCGTGTCTTCACTGCCGTCGTGCATGTATGGGGCCGTGCTGACGAGGCCGCGAAGCGTGGGCGTCTTGAAGGCGCCCATCATCTCGGCGTTCTTGTGGCCGACCGGCAGGCGGGCAAAGCGTCCCAGGCCGTCGGCCGGCAGCCTGCCATCCTTGACGCCGACTCCAAGATTATGAAACTGCCCGTCGCTGAAGTTCTCGCCGACGTGGCAATTGGCGCAGCGTGCCTTGCCAAAGAAGAGCACCTTGCCGTTGCTGAGGCTCCTGGAAAGCTCGGCAACCTTGCCTTTGTCCCTGGCGGGGTCAAGACCAAGCGCCTTGAGGGCATGCCTGTCCTTGGCCGCGAAGGCTTCGTTCAGCACCTTTTCGTAATCCTTGGGGAGGATGTCGAGCTTGGTCCCTCCTTCATCCTCGACACGCAGGCGCATGGCACGCTCGGCACGATCGTGAATGCTGTTGCCTGAAAACACGGTGCGTTCGTAGGTGGCTATGGCCTTGGCGATGGTGTCGCGAGTCGGCTCCGTGCCAAAAGCTTCCAGAAAGCGCTCGCGATAGTCCCCCTTCTTGCGGATGCGCTCGACGACCTTGTGCCAGGCGTTGCCGGCGCCGTCGAACATCTCGACAGGATTCTGCGGTGGCCCCTGCGCCTGGTCTTCCAGCGAGAGAGCCCGGCCATCCCAGAACTGCAGCGAATTGTAAGACGCATTGAGCACGGTCGGCGCGCTGACGCCCCCCTTCAAACCGCCGATGCCGGACGACACCGGCATCTGATCGGTGTAACCCTTGCGCGGATCGTGGCAGGTGGCGCACGACACCCTGGCGTCCGACGAGATCGCGGTGTCGAAATAGAGCCGCTTGCCCAGCGCCCAGCGTGGTACGGTCATCGGGTTCTCGACCGGCACCTTTGGCGCAACCGCAATGCCCAGCGGCAGCTTCAGCTTGACCGTCTTGCGTTCGACGACCGCGCCTGTAACCGGATCAGTCGCCTTCTCAGTCGTCTCGTTCCAGAACGACGGCAGCTTTTGCCACTCCGCCGGATTCTGCGTCGAGACGAAAGAGATGGGTTGCTCCTTTTCGAAAGGCAACATCACGCTGGTTCGCGGCAATTGCCAGTCGAGCGCTTCGGTGCTGGCGGACCCCTTGCCGTTTTGCGCCGGGGTTGAATCCCACGAGGCAGCGATGACGGCGACAGCGATAACAACAACGCTGGCGATTCGCACGAGTTGTCGATTCACGTGAGTCTCCACGATGGCAAGAGAGTCAATGACTGGGCGCGTGGCGGGAGAACGTTATTCTATGGACGAATCGGCGAAAGGACATGCGTGGAACGATAAACGGCCTGCGCTTGCGGTCACGCGCGCTACGAAGGTCGTCGGGCGCGAAACCGCAAGCGAGTGGGCCGTGTCACGGCAAGGACCATCGACTAGAACTCGCGCCGCGTGTTGATGCCCGGTTGCGGCACGGCGTACTTGCCGTTGTTGTCGGCGCGGAGCGGGGCGGCGGAGTCCATGGCCAGGCGATCGACCTGCGGCGCGAACTCGTGGTCGCAGTTGAGCATCTGATCGCGAGTGATGACCACACCGGTGTGGGCGGCCATGCGGCCCATGGCGGTGACCAGACTGGCCTCGGCGCCTCGGCGTGCTTCATTGTGCCGGCGATCGCGGCGGATCGCATCAATGAGGTGGTCCCATTCCAGCTGGTAGGGATTGGGCTCCTGCTGGGGGGCGCGCCAGGCGACGTCGCGCGTGTTGGTGATGACGTTGTTCTGTCCGCGGAAGATGCGGGCTCGCGAGGGCGTGTGCCCGGACCAGGAGATGATGGCCGAGCCGCGCGTGCCGTGCGCCAGGCTGGAGAACTGCTGATGCGCTCCCTCGATGCAACGGCCCTCGAGGAACATCTTGGCGCCGTCGGCGAACGTGTACTCCACGGAGTAGCTGTCGAAGTTCTGATCGACATTGTTGCCGCGGTAGTGGCGGCCGCCGGAGGCCTGCGCCTGTGTCGGCCAGGCGTCCTTCATCCAGCAGCACTCGTCGATGTTGTGGATGTAGAAGTCGCTGAAGCAGCCGCCCGAGGCCCACAGAAAGGCGTGAAACTCCTGTACCTGGTAGAGCAACTCGCTGATTCCCGCCGGCTTCGGGCCGACGAAGGCGTGGCCCACCGGGCCGTGCTGGCGGTAACAACGCAGCAGGTTGATGTCGCCCATCTGTCCGTCGCGGATACGGTTGAACAGCTCGCCGCGGGCCGTGCAGTGACGGCACATGAGGCCAACGCCGACCTTCAGGTTGGCCCGTTCCGATTGCTCGGCAAGCTGGAACATGCGGCGCGTGCTCGGGCCGTCCACGGTCGTCGGCTTTTCCATGAAGACGTTGATGCCGCGCTCGATGGCGTAGGTGAAGTGCGGCCAGCGGAACGCGGGCGGCGTGGTCAGGATGACGACGTCATTACGGCGCAAGCAATCCATGGCCCGGCGATAGCCGTCGAAGCCGATGAAACGGCGACTCTCGGGCACGTCCATTTGCGCGGCAAAGGAGCGATGCAGGCTGTTGTAGCTACCGCTGAGCCGCGCCGGAAAAACATCCGCCATGGCGACGAGACGGATCGGCCCGTTGCGAACGGAAAGGGCATTTTCGGCCGCCCCGGTGCCACGGCTGCCGCAGCCCACCAGCGCCACCTGGATGGTGTTGTTCTCGCCGGCATGAACCTGCGGCAACACGACCCCCGCCAGCGCCGATGCCGCCGCCACCTTGCCCGAGGTCTTCATCAAATCGCGGCGCGACATGCCGCTACGCCTGGTCTCGCTCATGAGAGGAACTCCTGGCCATGATTGCGTGATTGTTACCTCACGTCATCATTACCGACCTGGAGGCAATGCTCAAGGAAAATCTGGCAAGAAACCGGATTTATGGCACGGATCTCCAAATCCGTGCGGCTGGCGCGCACGCAACGGGCGTTCCGTGCTGCTTCCATCACAAGGCGCCGCAGGTGAAACTTAGCGGGCCACGATCGTCAGCCCGTAGCGATCAGCCAGAGAGATGGTTTCCTCGGCGTCGAGGAGGATGGTCTTACCGGCCTCGATGGCGAGCACGCGGGCGCCGGCCCGGCGCAGCGATTCGATCGTCGTCGTGCCGACGGTGGGGACGTCGAAGCGCATGTCCTGCTGCGGCTTGGCGACCTTGATGACGGTGAAGTCCCCCTTGGGACACAGTTCGCCGGCGCGCTGGATGGCGCGGTCCGTGCCCTCGATGGCCTCGACGGCAAGTACCGCTTTTTCCTTGACGGCCACGCTTTGACCCACGTCCAGTCGGCCCATCTCCTTGGCCAGCTCCCAGCCGAAGGCAATGTCCGCTTCTTCCGAACGAGATGGCCGGCGTTTCGTCAGGATTCCCGCGTTCACGAGCAACTCCGGGCAAAGGTCCAGGGCCGACTCGAACGTGATGCCGTCGGCCGCGAATTCGTCGATGATCCCCAGCAACAAACTATCGTCGCGATTATCCTTGCGGTTACGGAAGAACCAGAAGCGGATGGTGCGCAGGTCCGGTATCAGCCGCAGCCACCGCCAGGACGAGTGCATGGTCGATTTCTTGACCTTGCCCGCCATGACGACGCGGCGGACGCCCTCGCGGCGAAAACAGCGGATCATCCGGCCCAGCTTGGCAATGCCGGTCCAGTAAAAGCGATCCACCATGTCAACGAGTTCAGGCGGCGCGGCGTCGTGGATGCCGACGCACACCACAGGCAACCCAAGCGATCTTGCCTTGGCCGCGAAGGTGATCGGAAACCGGCCGGCGCCGGCGAGCAGACCGATCTTCTCATGGTGGCGGGTTGTGATCTCTGGCATGACCTCACCCTGCTTGCTCCCGTTTTGCGTTCGCATGGCGCCATGCCGGCGCGAAACGTGAACACGGGGGACCTAACTGTCGTCTCGCACTGTTTCGGCGATCTGCAGGTGTTGCTTGATGCGGCGCAGATCCTTGCGAAACTCGGGCAGCTTTTCCAGGGACATCAGCATGCGCTTCTGCTCGCGTTCGGGCGTTGCGGGGCTGCCGAGGCAGCGTTGCCCGGCCGGCACGTCCTTGGTCACGCCGGCCTGGGCGCCGATGATGGCGCCGGCGCCGATATGGACGTGCCCGACAATACCCGCTTGTCCGGCCGCGACGACGTAATCTCCCGTGCTCGACGAGCCGGCGATGCCCACCTGGCTCACCAGTAGGTTGTGCCGGCCGATCTGGCAGTTATGGGCCACCATCACCTGGTTGTCGATCTTGGTGCCCGCGCCGATGCGCGTGGCCTGGAACGTGCCGCGATCGATGGTCGAGCAGGCGCCGATCTCGACATCGTCGGCAATCTCGACATGGCCAAGCTGCGGGACCTTCACGTGCTTGCCGTGCTGAAAGCGATAGCCGAAGCCATCGGCGCCTATCACGGAACTGGCATGTACGCTCACACGGTGGCCGAGCACCGTGCCGTCGTAAAGGACGCAGTTCGGATACAGGGTCACATCGTCGCCGAGCTTGCAGTTGCGGCCGATGACGACGCCGCTGTGAATGCGGCAGCGCGCTCCGATGACCGTCCCCTCGCCGATGACGGCGAACGGGAAGACACTGGCATCCGGACCGAGCGTCGCCGTGGGATGAACCGCGGCGAGTCGATCCACGCCGTGCACCGGCGCTTCGCCCTGGCCCTGCAGGTGACGTACGATGGCGACGAAGGCGGCCAGCGGATCGTCCACGCGGATAAGCGCCTTGCCGTTCGTGGGAGCGCTTCGAGAGACCACGGCAGCCGACGCGGCACACTTTTCCAGGGCGGGGAACTGCCTGTCATTCTCCAGAAAGGTGATGTCCCCGGGCTGGGCCTCACGCAAGACTCGAGCGTGCGCGACGGCCTGGCCGGCATCGCCCACCACCTCGCCGTTCACCAGCTCCGCCAGTTGCCGGACGGTAGTCACGCCGTGTCCTTTCATTCATGTATGGGCAGACCTCGTGTCCACCTCGTGGAATGCCCGCGAATATATCCCAACCTCGCGAATGGAAACAATGGGAAATCCACGCAAAGCCAGGCAACCTGCGCAAGCGCAGGAAAGTGCACCTCAGACATGCGTCCGAATCACCGCTCGGCGGTTTCGCGGACATCATCCCTGGCTATGACAGAATCCCGTCGATCACGTGCCCGTGCACGTCCGTCAACCGGCGGTCGATGCCGTTGTGCCGGAACGTCAGCCGGCGATGGTCGATGCCGAGCAGGTGCAGCACGGTGGCGTGCAGATCATAACACGTCGTCGGATGCTCGACGGCTCGGAAGGACCACTCATCGCTGGCGCCATGGGTGACGCCGCCTCGGACGCCGCCGCCGGCCAGCCAGGACGTGAACGCGTGCGGGTTATGGTCGCGGCCCAGGCTCCCCTGGCTGCACGGCATCCGGCCGAATTCCGTCGTCCAGACGACGATGGTGTCGTCGAGCAACCCGCGCGACCTGAGGTCATGGATGAGGGCCGCGGCCGGCCGATCCATGCTCTTGCCCATGATGCCGTGGTCGCGGGCCAGATCCTCGTGCGAGTCCCAGTTGCGGCGCGGGAAACCGTTGTCCGCGCCGCTCCACACCTGCACGAAACGCACACCGCGCTCAAGCAAGCGCCGGGCGATCAGGCAATTCCGGCCGAAGTCCTCGGTGATCTCCTGGTCGAGGCCGTAAAGCCGGCGCGTGGCCGGAGTCTCGTGGCTGATGTCGAGGACTTCAGGTGCGGAGAGCTGCAAGCGGGCGGCGAGTTCATACGAGGTGATGCGGGCATCGAGCCGGCTATCGCCGGGCCGGGCCGCCTCATGGCGGCGGTTGAGTTGCCGCAGCACGTCCTGGCCGTCCGCCTCGCTTTGCCGTGTGATGAAGTCGGCGGCCGGCGGATTGAGGTCGAAGATCGGGTTCGGGTCGCCGGGCCGGATCATGGTTCCCTGGCTGGAGGCAGGCAGGAAACCGGCGCTCCAGTTGGCCGGGCCGTTCGGGGCGTAGCCGCGTGAATCGGGCAGCACGACGAACGCGGGCAGGTTGCGGTTCATGCTCCCCAGACCGTAGTTGATCCACGCCCCCATGCTCGGAAAGCCGGGCAAGACGAAGCCGGTGTTTTGCTGAAAAGTCGCCGGCCCGTGCACGTTGGAGCGCGACACCATCGCGGGCAGAAAGGCGATGTCGTCCACGCACTGGGCAAGGTCAGGCAGCAGGCTGCTGATCCACTTGCCCGATTGTCCGTACTGTCGCCAGGCCCACGGGCTCTTCATGCAGGCGCCCGGGCTGCTCTGGAACAGCTCGACCCGGCCGCCCGGATCGAACGGCTGGCCATGCCGGCGAATCAACTCCGGCTTGTAGTCAAAGGTATCGCACTGGCTGGCCGCCCCGGACATGAAGAGCTGCACGACCCGCCGGGCGCGGGCGCGATGGTGCAAGCCACCGTTGAGGTCCGACGTCGGCGTCTTTTCGTCGGCGAGCAAACCGTCGTTGCCAAGGAGCCAGGCCAGCGCAATGCCGCCGAGTCCGCCGCCCGATTGCCAGAGAAAGTCGCGACGCTGCATGATATCTCTCAGGTCGTTGAATCTTCCGCGTCGGGCTTACGCCCCGACGCGCGCCTTCAATCCACGAACACAAACTCGTTGGCATTGAGCAGCACCCGGCAGGCGTTGGCGAGGCCATGCCGTCGGGCGTAGCCGGCGAGCAGGTCGCGCTCGCCATTGCGAGGCGGACGACCGAAGGCCAGACGATACGCCAGCTCGATTTGTTGCGACAACTCGCCGCCGGACGTTCGCACGCGCTCGGCGCAGTGCTCCGCCTGCTTCACGACAAACGGGTTATTGAGTAGCGCCAGCGCCTGCAACGCCGTCAGCGTCGTGTTACGGACCGGGACGTTGATGTTCGGGTCGGCGCAGTCGAGCGAATCCAGAAACGGATTGGGCACGCTGCGGACCACGAAGCGGTACACCGTCCGCCGCCAGTTCTTCGGGTCGTTGATGTGCTCCAGGGCGAGATGATCGTAGATCGGCGAGTGATCGTCCTTGAAGCGGAACAGCTCGAAGCCCGGGCCGTGCATGGCATCGCGCAACTGACCGCTGACGGCCAGCATGCTGTCGCGAATCGATTCGGCGTCGAGGCGCTGCCGGTTCATCCGCCACAGGTAGCGATTGTCGGCGTCGATCTTGGCATGCTCCGGTTCATGCCGCGACGACTGCCGATAGGCGGCACTCGTGAGAATGAGGCGATGCAGCTTCTTGAACGACTGGCCGCCGTCGCGGAACTCGACCGCCAGCCAGTCGAGCAATTCAGGATGACTGGGCCGGCTGCCGTTCTTGCCGAAGTCGCTGGGCGTGTCCACGATGCCGCGGCCAAAGTGATACTGCCAGACACGGTTGACGATAGACCGCCAGGTCAGCACGTTGCGCGAATCGACGATCCAGTCGGCCAGGGCGGCCCGGCGCTCGCCTTCCTGGTCGACATTCTTGATGGCGAAGACGGGGTCGATGCCAGGCAACAGTGAAAGCGCGCCTGGTTTTGCGAGGGCCCCCTTGCGGAGCACGTCGCCGCGCTGCAAGAGATGGATGGGCCGCGGCGGCTGCGGCACCACCGCATACGCCCTGGCCGAATCCTTGGGCGACTCGAGCTCCTTGCCGAGACGCGACAGCTCATCGTCGATCCCCTTCAGTTGCGACCCCTCATTACTGGCGAGCAAGCGCTGGAGCCTGTCTTGCTCTTGCCCGAGCGCGGCCTCCGTCTCGAGCCGTTGCTTGCCCTCCGGCTCGGCGATGACGGCGAGCTGATGTCGGCTGTCGAAATGATCGACCAGGTATTTACGGCTCCAGCGACCGGCCTCGATGGAGTCGAGCGATGTCACCGGCTTGCCGAGGGCGACATTCGTGCCGCCGGAGAACGCTTGTAGCTCGGCCAGCGCGAAGATGTAATCGTTGGTCCGCAGCCAGAGACGGTCGGCCGCCACGCGGAGGTACCGTGCCTTCTTGCCGTCGGCAGCCAGCGTCACGGGCTGGTCGCCTGGGTTCGGGAAGCCGCCGTCCGAGCGATCAAGGATGGTCGTGGACCGGGCAAACGTCGGCTCATCGCTCAGCAACACGCGGAAGCGCGGCGGAAAGCCGAAGCCAGGCGTGTCGGGGAAATCGGTCGGTCGGGCCGGCAGCAGCCGGATGTAGTCCAGCGGCAGGCTCTTGCCGAGATCGACCTGCACCCACTTGGCGACCTCTGGCTTCGCTTCGATGGCGCTGTGGTAGCCGTTGCTCGGGCTGGGGCGTGGCGATGGCTTTGCCGTGCGGTCCAGCCACTGCTGCAGCTTCTTCACCCGCCTGTCCTGCGCGCGGTATTCCGGGCTGGCGGCAAGCTCCTTCAGTAGGTTGGCGCGGCGTTCCGTCAGGACTGTCCGCTGCTGTTGCAGCCGGGTCCGGCGGGCCAGTACCTCCGGCGTACCAACTTCGCGGTCGCCACGCTCGACGCCGGCGAACACGGCCTGGAGACGATAGTAATCCTTCTGCGGGATCGGATCGAACTTGTGATCGTGGCAGCGGGCACAGTGCACCGTCATGCTGGTGAACGTGGACATGGTGTTGGCCAGCATGTCGTCGCGGTCCAGGCTGCGTGTCTTGTCCTTCTCCACCGTGCCCTCGCGCAGCTCGACATGGCCTACGAAGTCCCACGGGCCGGCCACCACGAAGCCGGTGGCGATGATGCCGTCGGGATCTTCAGGAAAACACGCGTCTCCCGCAAGTTGATAGCGCACGAAGCGGCGATACGGCATGTCCTGGTTCAAGGCGCGGATGACCCAGTCGCGAAACAGCCAGGCCCACAGGCGGCGCTTGTCCTTGTCGAAACCGTGCGTGTCGGCGTAATGCACGATGTCCAGCCAGTGCCGGCCCCAGCGCTCGCCGTAGCGCGGCGACGCCAGCAGCCGGTCGATCAGCTTCTCGAAGGCGTCCGGCGACATGTCGTTGACGAAGGCGTCGATTTCGGCCGGCGTGGGCGGCAGGCCATGCAGATCGAAGGTCGCACGGCGAATGAAGCCGGCACGGTCGACGGGCGGCGCCGGCGTCAGTCCCTTTGACTCCAGCATGGCGAGGACGAAGTGGTCGATCTCGTTGCGTGGCCAGGCGGTGTCTTTGATCTTCGGCAGCAGCGTGCGCACCAGCGGCTGAAAGGCCCACCAGCTGTCCATCTTGCGGTCGTTCTTGTCCACGAGTGAGACGTTGTCCGGCCAGGAAGCGCCGTCATCGATCCATTGCTTGATGTCGCGCAGCTGCAATTCTGCGAGCGCCTTGCCCTTGCGCGGCATCTTGCCGCCTTGCACCAGCTTGTAGAGCAGGCTGTCGCCCGGCTTGCCGGGAACAACGGCAGGACCGGTGGCGCCGCCTTCCAGGAAGGCCGATCGACTGCTGAGGTCCAGCCCGCCGCGCGAGCGCTGCGGATTGTGACACTCGAGGCAGCGCGACTTCAAGAGCGGCGCGATACGGTCCTTGAAGTGGGCCTCGCGCCTGGCGGCGGGCGGCTGGGCGGCAAGCGCTGACAGGAACAGGGCGATCGCAACCGGCAGCACGGCAGCTTGCCAGCGCCAGGCAAGTGAGCGAAGCCGATTCGGTGGACAGCGCGAGTGCATGCTGGTATTCCTTGCGTTCTTGTTAGAATAAGCCACGACGACGGCGTTCCGCAATCCTCAATCCGAGATCTGCATGGCGCAATCCGATCTCGTATCGCGCGTGGCCGATCGCCTCGAACGGGCGATCCTGTCGGGCGAGTTCGCGCCGGGCGATCCGTTGCCTGCGGAACGCGAGATCAGCGCCCGGATGCGCGTCAGTCGCAGCGTCGTGCGCGAGGCCATCGGCCGGTTGGTGAGCCTGGGACTCGTCAAGAGCGTGCACGGCTCGGGCACGCGCGTGCAGGAGCCGACGAGCAAACCGATCGTGCTTGGCTACAGACGGTTGTTGCACGGCGCCGGACTGGAGAACCTGAGCGCCGTCCGCTTGCCGCTGGAGACGACCATCGCTGCCCTGGCCGCCACGACCCGTACCGCCGATCAACTCGAGCGGCTGGAGAAGACGCAAGCGGTGCTGGCCAATCCGCGCGTCTCGCTGGAGGCACACGTGAAGGCGGACATGGAGTTTCACGCCATCCTGGCCGAGGCCACGGGCAATCCGCTCTTCCAGCTGGTGCTGGCGCCGATCCAGGAATTGCTGATCGAGAGCCGGCGACGAACGCTCGGTCGCTACGGTTCGAAGCTGGCTCATGGCCATCATGCCCGGATCCTCGAGGCGATTCGCGGCGGCGATGCCGCTGCCGCCGAGGCCGCCATGTGCGAACACTTGCGGGCCAACGTCTCGCACCTGAGCGGCCTGGGTCAAGCAAGCGCCAGCGCTGCCGCGCCACGCGCGCGGCCGAAAAGTGGTCAGACCAATTCAGTCTAGCGAGCGGCGACGCCTGCGTCAACGATCCAGGAGGCAATGGTGGGCTTCTGGGACTGGTTATCCGGCAAGTTGAAACCGGTCGAGGCGGCCGACGTGATCTGGCTCACGCCGAACGCCAGGCGCGGCGGAGTTCTGGCGGCCCTGCAACAGGAACTCGACCGCGCGCCGCTGGTGCTGGCCCTGGCCCATTTCCCGGCCACGCTCGTGCGCCTCGCTGAGGACTGTGACGGCGCGGCCCTGCCGCATTTCTTTCATCAAGCCACGTTGACCGCCGGCGACCTGGCGCGACTGGCCAGGACGGGGCCAGCGCGCATCTTGCTGACACTCGCGGAGACTCTGGCACCGGAACCAACGCCTGCCGACGTCGACGCAGCCGCGGCGGCGCTGCCGATCATCGTCGTGGAACGCCATTTTCTGCGCGCGCATGACGACCAGGTTTGCAGGTTCGCTGCCGGCCTGGGGCGTCAGTGCCGCGTGTCCTTTCATCTTTCGCTCGGCGATCCGTTGATGCGGCGCTTCTCGGGCGACTGGGTCCAAGGCGTGCTCGCGCGTCTGGGCATGAAGGAGTCGGACGCCCTCGAGAGCCCCATGGTCGCGCGCCGAGTCAAGGCTGCTCAGGACCAGTTCGCCAGGCTCGTGACGCACGAACAATCGGCAGAGGGGCCGGAAGAATGGCTGCGTCTCAATGTCCCTGAATGACAGACACCAATGGACGGGCTGGGCGCCTGCCGAGCCGAATGCAAGCGCCAGCCGTCGAAAGTTCATCGGGCAAGCCTTCGCGACGACGTTTCCACTTGCTCGCAAGACGGCGTTTCTTAGAATACATTGTCGTCCACGGTAACATTCACAGCGAGCCGGCCATGAAGAAAGACATCCACCCCAAGTATGAAGAGACGACCGTGACCTGCGGTTGCGGCAACAAGTTCACGACGCGCAGCACCAAGAAGAACATCAACGTCGAAATCTGCTCGGCGTGCCACCCGTTCTTCACGGGCAAGATGAAGTATGTCGATACAGCCGGCCGCGTCGAGAAGTTCCAGCGCAAGTACAACTGGGACAAGCGCAAGAAGGCCGGCGAGACCGCCGAGGCCGCGCCCGCCGACGCCGCCCAGCCCAAGTAGTCGCGCCAGTATTCCAAAGGCAAGGGGAAGGTCCGCACACCTTCCCCTTGCCTTTTTCATTGCCCTCCCTCCAGGAGAGGGGCCGGGGGTAAGGGCGGACAGCATGTTGACTGGATTGCCCTCACTCTGGATGATGTACCCTCACCCCCAACCCCTCTCCCGGGGGGCCCGGGGGGAGAGGGGAGCAAAACCATGTACGCTGCCTTTGACCAGGCTCTGAAGAGATATCACGAAGTCGAGTCGCTCCTGTCCGACCCGGCGGTGATCGGCGACCGCGCCAGGTACACTCGCCTGGCCAAGGAGCATGGCTCGCTGGGCAAGATGGTCAAGCCTTATCAGGAATACCAGAAGGTAACGAGCGACATCACGCAATCGGAAGCGCTGCTCGCAAGCGAAAAAGACGCCGACATGCGACTGATGATCGAGGAGGAACTGACGGCGCTGCGGCCGCGGCTTACGGCATTGCAGAGCCGGCTCGAGGACTTGCTGCTGGTCGAGGGAGAGGACTATGGCAGCGTGATCGTGGAAATCCGCGCCGGCACCGGCGGCGACGAGGCGGCCCTGTTCGCCGGCGATCTCTACGACATGTACACGCACTATGCCCGCGACCAGGGCTGGAAGGTCGAGGACATCTCGTTCAGCCCGGGGGAGCATGGCGGTTACAAGGAAGTCGTCTTCAGCGTAACCGGTGATGACGTCTATCAACACCTGCGCTACGAGAGCGGCGGCCATCGTGTGCAGCGCGTGCCCAAGACCGAGCAGCAGGGTCGGATTCACACCTCGGCCGCCACCGTCGCTGTGCTGCCAGAGCCGGACGAGGTGCAGGTGGAAGTCAAGGACCAGGATATCGAATGGGAGACGATGCGTGCCGGCGGCGCCGGCGGCCAGCACGTCAACAAGACCGAGAGCGCCGTCCGCATCTGGTACAAGCGCGGCACGCCCGACGAGATGGAAGTGAAGTGCCAGGACGAGCGCAGCCAGCACAAGAATTTCGAGCGGGCCATGCGCATCCTCCGCAGCCGCATCTACGAGCACCAGCAGCAGACCCTGCACAAGAAACGGGCCGAGCAGCGCCGCACGCAGATCGGCTCCGGCGACCGCAGCGAGCGCATCCGCACTTATAACTTTCCACAAAACCGCATGACCGACCACCGCATCAATCTCACCCTGTACAAGCTCGATGCCATCATCGCCGGGCACTTGCAGGATGTGGTCGGCGCCCTCAAGGAGTTCGACAAGAAGCAACGTTTGGGCCAGGCGGCCATGCCTGAAAAGGACAAGAACGACGAGTGAACACCGTCTTGCGGCGGTCCGTGCCCTCACGCAATTCACGCGGCTTGTTCCCGCACGCAGAACCGATCTCATGAAGGAGATGCAATGGACGTCACCCAGCTACCCTTCAACCGGTTGATCGGCCTCGAGGCGCCGGCTGGCGACGAGTTCCTGGTTTCGCTGCCGGAAGGTCCGCAGTATGGCAACCATCTGGGAACGGTGCATGCTGGCGCGCTGCTGGCAGTGGCCGAGGCAGCGTCCGGGGCTTTTCTGGTCAAGCACTTCGGCAGCGGCGCCGGCTTTGTGCCGGTGGTCCGCCGGCTGGAGGCAAAGTTTCGCAAGCCGGCCAATGGGCGCGTCGCCGCCCGCAGCACGGTCCCAGCCGAGGAAGTGGCGCGCTGGTCCGCGGATCTGGCTGCCCGCGGCCGGCTGTCCGCCCCGGTCAACATCGAGGTCGTCGATGGCTCGGGTGTGATCGTGCTAACGGCGACCGTGGAATGGTTTGTCACGCGAGCATGAAGGACGTCAAAGCGCCTGTCGGAATTCCGCGGGCAATCGACTTGACTCAATGGCCAGCTGCGAGAGAATTCAAGTAACGGAAGCCGGAACGAGAACCGAAAAGATTGCCACATGACCGAGCCGTTGATCGATACGTTTGGCCGCGTGCACAACAACCTGCGCATCAGCGTGACGGATCGTTGCAATCTGCGCTGCACCTATTGCATGCCGGAAGAGGTCGTCTTCCTGGACCGGAGCCAGTTACTGACATTTGAAGAGATCGCACGTTTCGTCGCCGTTGCCGCGCCGCTGGGCATCGACAAGGTCCGGCTGACCGGCGGCGAGCCTTTGCTGCGCCGTGATCTGCCCCGGTTGGTGCGCATGCTCTGCGCCATTCCCGGTATCCGCGATGTGGGCCTGACGACAAACGGCATCCTGCTGGCCGACCAGGCAGCCACCCTTCACGATGCGGGTTTGCGGCGATTGAACGTCAGCCTCGACGCTCTCGATCCACAGCGCTTCCGGCAGCTCACGCGCCGGGACGGTCTGGAGCGCGTCGTTGCCGGCATCCTGGCCGCCAAGCGAGCCGGCTTCGAGCCCGTCAAGGTCAACGCCGTCAGCATCCGCGGCGTCACCGAGCATGAAGTCGTGCCACTCGCGCTGTTTGCGAGGCAGCACGGTCTGGAGATGCGCTTCATCGAATACATGCCCATCGGCGCCGATCAATGGGAGCGCGACAAGGTCTTTCTTGCCCACGCGATCCTGGAGATGCTGGAACGCGAGGTGGCGCCGCTCGTGCCGGTGGACAATTACGACCCGCGGGCGCCGGCCATGGAGTTTCGCTACACCGACGGCGGCGGCAAGGTCGGTATCATCGCCTCTGTGTCGCGCCCCTTCTGTCTCCGCTGCAATCGCGTCCGCCTCACCGCCGAGGGCAAGCTCCGCAACTGTCTGTTCGCGCTCGACGAGGTAGACGTGAAGCCGCTACTGCGCGGCGGCGCCGCCACGGAAGAGATCGCCGCGGTCATCCGCAAGAACGTCATGGCCAAGTGGGAGGGCCACGAGATCAACACGGCGCGTTTCATCAAGCCGTTGCGCACCATGCATGCCATCGGGGGATGATGGGCGAAACCGCAAGCGGCAACCAGGAACTCAAGTCATGCGTGCGTTTATCGTTCTCGCCATCTTGATGGTTATCGCGGATGGCCCGGCGCCTGGCCAGGACGCGCCGGACGCCGCCGCAGACGTCCGCAAGGTGCTCGACGACCAGGTGGCCGCCTGGAACAAGGGAAACCTGTCCGGCTTCATGGCGGGCTACTGGAAGTCGCCGGAGTTGACTTTTTTCGCCGGCAAGGACATGACGCGCGGCTGGGACGCCCTATTCGATCGCTACCGCAAGAAGTACCAGGGCGAAGGCAAGCACATGGGCCGGCTGGCGTTCAGCGATCTGAGAATCGATGTGCTATCCCCCAGCCAGGCGCTGGTTCGCGGCCGCTGGCGTGTCGTGCTTCCCAAGGAAACCGCCAGCGGGCTGTTCACGCTCATTATGAAGAAAACGCGCGACGGCTGGCGCATCACGCATGACCATACTTCCGGGTAGGATCGGGAGAAAAGCTCGATGGCAAGCGCCAGAGACTGGATTGAGCAGCTGCAATTGACGCCGCACCCCGAAGGGGGCCACTATCGGCAGACCTATCGCGCCACCGAGTTGATCGAACACGCCAACCTGCCGGAGCGGTTCAACGGCGCTCGGGCGTTTTCCACCGCCATTTACTTCCTGCTGAACGGCGACGAGTTCTCCGCCCTGCATCGCATTCGCTCCGACGAGGTCTGGCATCATTATGACGGCGGGGCGCTGGACATTCACATCATCGATGCCGCCGGGCGATACCTGGCGATTCCACTCGGCAAGGACGTTACCAGGGGGGAGCGGCCGCAAGCGGTGGTTCCGGGCGGCGATCTCTTCGGCGCCAGCCTGCGCGACTCTGCCTCCTTCGCCCTGGTCGGCTGCACGGTGGCGCCCGGCTTCGATTTTGCCGATTTCGAGTTGCCGCCACGCGCCGAGTTGCTGCGCGAATACCCGCAGCATCGCGAAGTCATTGAGCGTCTGACCCGCTCGTAACGGCCAGCGTCAAGCGTTCGTTGTGCAGTCCCGGCTGCCCTTGCTCGCTCAAGGTAGCAGCGATAGCATTGCCAGGAGCCGATTATCGGCGGTGAATGGCTGCATCCACCTTTCGAAGATCATGAAAGCTAACCCGTGCTGACCCTGCGTGGCTGGTGGTTTCTCGTTGCAATCCTGCTGCTGGCGGGTCTGGGATTAACGGCTGGCAATCCATTGCTGTCGCTGGCGGGTTGCACATTGCTGGGTTGGTTCCTGGCGCAATGGTTCTGGTTTGCCGTCCGCCTGCGGCTGATCGACGGCAAGATTCGCATCGAACGGCTGGTCCGGTACAAGCATGGCATGGCCGAGAGTCTGTGGGCCAACCGCAGGTTCAACGTGCGCGTCCGCGCCATCAATACCAGTCCTTGGCGGTTGCCGTTTGTCCAGGCGGTGGATCGTGTGCCGCCACTTGCCGACGTCTTGCGCGGCAGCGCGGAGAAGGGCGGCCCGGTGCCCGGCGATCAGCCGCTCGAGATCAGCTACCTGGCTCGCTGCGGCGCCTGCGGCGTGGTCCGCTTTGATGGCGTCCGGCTGACGGTCAGCGATCTGCAGGGTTTCTTCGTGCACGTGATGTTCATTCGCGACGGCAGCACGTTGCGCGTGTTGCCGGCCCTTGCCGACGCGCGGGGCCGGCTTGCGGGCGTGAAGCGTCACAACCAATTGCCGCTCCTGGGGCATCACGCCCATCGTCGGCCGGGGACGGGAAGCGAGCTACTCGACTTGCGCGAGTATTTACCGGGCGATCCACCCAAGATGATTGCCTGGAAGGCGTCTGCGCGCCGCGACCGGCTCATGACCAAGGAGTTCGAGAGCGAAGTGCCGGTACGCTGCACGCTGTTCGTCGATCGCTCACATTCCGTGCGTGTGGGCGGACCGGGCAGCAACGGCCTGTCGCGGCTGGTAGACATTGCCTCCGCGGTCGCGCAGGCCAGCGCCGGCCGCAAGGACCTTACGGGGCTATGCCTGTTCGACGAGAAGAGTGTTCGCTATCTTCGCCCGGCACGCGGCGTGCGGCACATGGCGGAAGTCATGAATACCCTGGCGGAAGCAGCAGCCGAGATGCCGTCCGCCGACGATGTACCGGTTAGCCTGCTCTTGCCGCTGGCGTTCGGCGCGGTCCAGGATCTGTATCCGGAGTTTCTCGGCCCGGACAACAATGCCTTTCCGTTCTGGCTGCCGTGGTGGTCGCCGCACCCGGCCTATGCCCGGCGTCATTCGCGCTATTCCCGCGGCGTCCGCTGGTCGCGGCCGCTGCGCTCGCTGGCGTTGCGGTTGCTGGCTGGCCTGCGCGATCTGGCGGCGCGCTACTGGCCGCCGGACCATCAGAGTTACCGCCGGCGGAAGTTGCTCTCGGCGTTCTTCTCGGTACGCTACGGCCTGGCCCCCGGCGGGCTGGCGATGCTGCTCGAGGATGACGCCCTTTTCGCCTGCCAGGCGCAGCGCTTTCTGGCCGAGCATCAGATCTCGGCGCCGTTGACGTACTATGACACATGCGGTCGGTATCAATTCGCTGCTGCCGGCAAGCTCGACATTCTGGCCAGGACCTTGCTGCGCGCCGTCGGCCGCGGACGCGACAACGAGCTTTTCGTGCTGGCGGTCGATGTGCTGGAGCTTGATGATCAGCTCGGCAAGCTGCTGGCGGCGGTGAAAGTGGCGCTGGCCCGGCATCATCAGGTGCTGGTGGTGTGCCCGTGGCCGAGAGATTTTCCCTTGCCGCCGCGCGACATTCGTGCCGTCGTCGCCGAGGACCGGTTTCCAGGCGAGCTGGCCAGGTTCATGCGATCGACGACGGTGCAAGCCATGGCGCGCAAGGCGACCGTGCTGCGCCTGCACCGGGCGTTCGCCGGCGTGCGCCGCTCGTTCGGCAAGCTCGGCGTGCCGGTGCTGTGCGCGGCCGATGACGATGCCACGGCGCTGATTCTCGCACGCCTCGAGCGGCTCCGCACCCTGGAGCGAGGAGTGCCGACATGAGCGAGGCGGCTGCGGTCAAAGCTGCCAGGGCGTCGCCGGGCGCCCGCCAGTATCAGGCACTGTGCGGGCTCTTTCTGGGCGCCATGTTTCTCGCCGACCTGCAGCAAGGCGCGCTGATTCTCAGCTTGTTGCTGTTCCTGGTCGGCTCGCTGGGGGTGCTATCGCCCGGCCGGCTGCTGCCGATCCTGCTGCTGATTGCCATCGCCTGCTTGCAGCTTTTCAAGCAGTTCAGCGCGCGCCGGCTGGGCGTACCGTGGCTCGGCGACCGCGGCGGCATTCAGGCAGATGAGATCTTCTTCGCTCTGGCCGCGCTCGGCTATGTTGTGTGCCATTACCGCTGGCAAGGCCTGGTGCAGAACATCTTGCCGGTGGACCGCCGCCGCCGAGAATACGCGGAGAGATGGCCCAGGCGCTCCGGGCCGATCCTGCCCCAGCGCCGGCCCGCCGAGCAGGTGACGCGCCTGGAGATCACTCTCCTGGTGATCAGCTTGCCGATCTGGGCATTGTCGGCGCACCTGGCGTGGACGTGGCTGCGCTTCCCGCCGGACCTGCAAGGCTGGCGGCCGGGCCCGGCCCGCTTGCTGGTCGCCGTCTGGGCCGTCGGCACGGCGCTGCTGCTGACGCGAGCACTGCTGGCCTACTGGCGGCGACGACAAGATGCTCCCGCCATCGCCGGCCTGGTGCTGCAAGACATTCTCTGGAAGGAAACCCGCCGCGAGCAACGCCGTATCAGCCGCTGGCTGGCGTGGCGACGAATCAAGGATAGCAAGGGAGGCGGCACATGAGATTCTGGTTTCGCGAGCTGGCCGGCTGGGCGCTCGTTGTCCTCGGGCTGTTTGTTTTTTACCTCACGCTTGCACTGATGCTGTCCGACCGCATCATCCAGGCCGGGATGCTGTCGTTCATCGGCTTCATCATTTTCCGCGGCGGTATCCACCTGCTGAAAGTGGCGGTTGCGGCGCGGGTATGCATGATGGCGAACGTGGAGGCCACGACAGAGAGACGGCGAGGAAGCGAGTCCGCTGTCCAGACGGCGGCTCGGCGCGTTCCGGTCCGATAGCTGCGTCGCTACTTCTTTGGCACGACCACCGGTGTGTCCTCGGCGTTGCCCCATTCGGACCAGCCGCGGTAGTAGTTGGCGACGTTGCCGGCGCCCATGAGTTCCATGGCAAAGGCCATCACGGACGAACGGCCGCCCGACTGACAATGGGCGATTGCCGGCGCGGCCAGGTCGATGCCCGCTGTCTTGAAGATGCGGAGCAGTTCATCGGGTCCCTTGAAACGCTGCGTCTTCTTGTCAACGAGGTCGCTCCACTCCAGGTGGATGGCCCCCGGGATGCCGCCGCCTCTCCTGGCCAGCTTGGCAGCGCCGCAATGTTCTGCCGCCGAGCGGGCGTCGATTAGCTGCGTCTTCTTTTCCTTGAGCGCGTCCAGCACGGACTGCTTGGTCGCGAACAGGCGGCTGCGCGCCTTGCCCAGCTCGATCTTCAGCTTCGCCGGCGTCGCCGGCTCCTTGTCGACCGGCAACTCACGGTCGAGCCAGCCCGGCCAGCCGCCGTTGAGTAGGCGCACGTCCTCGCAACCCCAGTAGCGCAAGATCCACCAGATGCGGGCCGCATCCTTGGCAAGAGCGGCGTCATAAATGACGATGCGCTTGCCGGGGTCGATGCCCGCGCCGCCCAGCAACATGGCCCACTTGCCGGGATCCTGGTGCCTGGCAAATGACTGGCTCCAGAGTTCGGCATCGATCCAGACGGAATTGGGAATGTGGCCTTGAAGGTACCTGGGCTTCGCACGGACATCGAGGACCAGGAACTGTCCGGGCATCCTGGCCAGATCCGCCGGCTCGATCAACAATTCCTTGCGCGGATAGTCAGCCGTTCCCGTCAACGCCACCGACAAGAGCAGATGCATCAAGCACATCGCGAACCCCTTTCTTGACTCATGCTTCCTGATTCAATCAATCTTCCGCAATTCCCTTGGCAGGTCCAGACGATTTGTGAGGCGTGAGACCACGGGCAGAAGAATCACACCTGCCGTGGCCGACAGGATTCGGACCGGCAACAGGACGCTACCGTTGTTGTCATACCACTCGGCCGGGGAGCCGGGAAGCCAGGACGCGAGCAACTCCGGATACGGGATGAAGGCCGGCAGTCCGAACACCGGCTCGCCGCCGCCGAAGCGCAGGATCAACGACACGACGAAGGCCGTGATGGAGCCGATGCGATTGGCCTTCGGATCAAACAAAGCCATGAGCAGCTGCGGAAACAGCAGCACGAAGATCAGTTCGGCGCAGAAGAACCACAATCGCTGGACGCTGCCGACGCGCAGCGCCAGCACGACGGCGCCGAGGCTCCAGACGGCGATGGACAGACGGATGGCCCACTGCATGGCGCTGGGCGAGGCTTGCGGCGCCAGCAGGCGGCGATAGACGTTCCAGCTGAACATGCCGCCGGCGGAGAGGATGGACGCACTGTAGCTGGAGGTCACAGCCCCGACAACCGCTGCCATTCCCAGCATGCCGATGATGGTCGGAGTCATCTCGCGCAGGATCAGGGGTAACGTCAACGATGGTTGTCGATGCAGCAAAGCTTGTTGCTCCGCTGTCCACGGCAGGTTGAGCGAAGCCATGCCGAGCAGCAACGGCGGCAGCGTCAGTGCGATGGTCAGGACGCTGGCCAGGATGGAGTGCCAGCGCGCCTTGGTGGGGGTCTGGCAGGACAGAACGCGCTGGAAGTAGCAATTCCACGGAATGCCGCCGAGCATGAGCATGACGGAGAGATCCCACCAGGCAGAGCTCTTCGGCACCGTCCAGTAGGCATCGCGGCTGTCGATAGGTGGGATCAGCTGGGCGGCCAGTCCAAGTTTCTCCTGGTAGCCGGCAAAGCAACCTTCGAGACCGCCAACCAGCGGCAACGCAAACGGCAGCGCTGCCAGCATGCCGACCGGGATCATGGCGAGCTGAATCGCGTCCGTCCAGGCAACCGACCACATGCCGCCGATCACGGTGTAGGTCGTGACGACGATGGCAGAAACCAGGATGGCGGTGGCCTGATCGAGACCGAGAACGATCGCCAGCGTGGCGCCGATGGCAACCAGCAGCGACGCGCTCCAGATGACCTCGCCGAGCATGGCCGGCACAAACAGGACGGCGGCCCAGTGCTTGCCGAAGCGAACTTCGAACGGGTCGATCAACGTGGTGAATTCCAGACGGCGCATGGTCTTGGCAAAGAAGATGCCGCCCAGCATCAGGCTGATGCCGAAGCACAGTCCGCCCTGGATACCGCTGGCGAGGCTGGATCGCGTCCCCTCCACGGTGCCGAGCAGGTAGTCACCGTCCACCCATGTGGCGGTCATGGTGAGAGTGGCGATCCACAGGGGCATGTTTCGACCGGCGACCAGCATGTCGCTGGCGCTGCCTTGGCGCACCTTGCGCGACGCCAGCCAGCCAACGACGAGGAACAGGGCGAACAGGATCGCCACTGCCGCCACGCCGCCCCAGTAAACTTCGCCCATCACACTCCTCGACAAGATGCTCGGCCGCGACGCCGAACATTCGGACCGGAGCGCGGCCTGCACCAGAAAATCGTCTCACAACGGTCTCACAGCGGATACTTTTCCAGCAACAGGTACCCGGTTTGCTTGAACCCCAGGCGCAGGTAAACTTGCTGTGCGTTGCTATTGTCGTGGTCCACGTAGAGACGGATGCCGATGACGCTCGGCGTGCTTCGTGCCGCTTGCTCGACATGCCGCAAGAGCGTGCGAAACACGCCTTGCCTGCGCGATTGCCGGCGAACATACACGCTCTGCACCCACCAGAACCAACCGTTGCGCCAGTCGCTCCATTCGCGCGTGACCGCCATCTGGCCCACAACCGCGCCGTCTTCCTGGGCAAGGTAGTACGTCATCTTGTCCGCGTCGGCGAGACCGGCTTCGACACCGGCGCGCAGCACGGCGGCGTCCAGTTCCTTGCCCTCGGTCTCCTGAGCCATCCGGTAATTGAAGTCGGCGACGATATCCAGGTCCGCCGGCATCGCATGGCGCACCGTGATCATGGTGGATCCCTCTGCGTAACCCGAGTTGTCCGGCCAATTGCGAGTCCGTAATGATAAGCTGCATCATGGATCTCACCAAGTACATTCGTGACATTCCCGATTTTCCAAAGCCCGGCATACTTTTCAAGGACATCACGCCGTTGCTGGCCGCTCCGGAAGCGTTTCAACGGTCGCTGGATATCATCGCCGAGCACTATGCAGATGGGCTGCCCGATGCGGTGTCCGCTGCCGAGGCGCGTGGCTTTCTGCTCGCCGCGCCGCTGGCCCTGAAGTGGCGTGTGCCGCTGGTGCCATTGCGAAAGCCGGGCAAGTTGCCATTTCGTACCTTCTCGATGCGTTACGATCTGGAATACGGTAGCGCGGAGTTGCAGGTTCATGCCGACGGCTTCGCGCCCGGCGCCCGTGTCCTGGTCATCGACGACCTGCTCGCCACCGGCGGCACGCTCCGGGCCGGCTGCCAGCTTGTCGAGAAGGCGGGCGCACACGTGCTGGGCTGCGCGGTGCTGGTGGAACTGACCTTTCTCAACGGCCGCAAGCTGCTCGAACCGCACGAAATCTTCAGCGTCATACGCTATTGATCAGCGAACACGATTCCTACGGTGCCAGCTTCTTGCGCATCGAATCAAGGCAGTCGTCGCAGATGCCGTGCGACAACATGGGCAATTCCGTCGAATCGAACAGCCGGAGCCATGCAATGGCGTCGTCGATTTCGGCCCAGATGTCGCGGACGCGCAGGCGCTGACACCAATCGCAGATGGGCAGCAGGTTCGCTGGGTTTGCGTTGGCGGCCGGCAATGGGACGGGCTCGCGAGCTTCCTCCTTGAGTGTGCGCGTACGAAACTCGACAGTACCGCCGGGGCCGGGAATGATCGACATCTCCAGGAACCGGCGTTTGTCGGGGGCATCGCAGCGAAACATGAAATTGACCTGCCGAGCCGCACGGACGCGGGCCAGGAGTTCGCTATACAGTTGCCTGGTGGTCGGGTCGGCGATGAAGTCCCACAGCGACCGGCCCAGGACGTTTTCGGCAAGGCCGGCCGCGCCGTTGTCGATGGCGAACTTGTTCCAGGAATCGCTGACGAAAACAATCTCGTCCCTGGCGTTGATCTGGTACGTGATGCCTTGCACGGTTGTGTCAGGCATGGCCAGTACTGCCTACATCAAGGCTCCCCAGCGCGGGAACAGATCATGCTCGACGCCGAGCTGATCGCAGATGCGGCCGACGATGAATGCCACCATGTCGTCCAGCGATCTGGGGCGCGTGTAAAAGGCGGGCATGGCCGGCAGGACGACGGCACCTGCCTCGGCACAGGCCGCCAGGTTGCGAAGCTGGACAACGCCGAGCGGCGTTTCGCGCGGCACCAGCACGAGCTTGCGTCGCTCCTTCAGGTGCACTTCCGCGGCGCGATGGATCAGGTTTTGCGAGGCGCCGTGGGCGATGGCCGACGCCGTGCCCATGCTGCACGGACATACGACCATGCCGGCCGTCACAAAGGAGCCGCTGGCGATGCCGGCACGAAAGTCCATGTAGTGATGGTAATGGACCTGAGCGGCTTTCGCGCTGGCGGCGCTATCGCCGAGCAAGTCTCCCAGGGAGAAGCGGTCCAGACGGAGCTTCCGCTCGGTTTCCTGGGCCAGCACCTCTACCGCTGCCGGGCTGATCGTCAGGTGAACCGTCCTCCCGGCAGCAAGCAACACCTCCAGCAGGCGGGTCCCATAAGGAGAACCGCTCGCTCCGGTCATGGCCAGTACGAGATCGGACATTGCCATCTGGGTTCAAGGCGATGCGCGACGAAAAAGACATCAGGAATGGACGATGTCATATTTTCGGCAGCCGGCTTGAAAGGTCAAGCCTCAAGCGTGCTTCTTGTCGGAAACGGGCAGGGGGAAATGCGGCTTGGAAGTGCCGGCGGGGTGGCGGCGCCAGCGCGTTGACTTGCCGGCGGCGGCAGTGAACGGCAACATGACCGGCCCCTCGTCGAGGCGGTGCGGCGCCCGCTTGGCGTCCTGCTCGCTGCGCAGCCTTTGAAAGTGAAAATCACTCCAGAGCTTGCGAAAGCGGCTGTCGCGTGGATTGCGAAAGAGTGACAGGCGCAAGATCGCCAGCGCCTCGTGCGGGCGACATGCGCCCAGGCAGTCAAGGACCAGAAGGATGACGTCGGGATCGTCGGGGGCCATCTCGGCGGCGCGACGCAGCGCCTGGACGCCCTCCTCGTCCTTGCCGAGGTCGATGGCCAGCCGGCCGAAGGCGCCAAGGTAGATGGCCTGGCTGTCTTCTTGCTGCAACGCCCGGCGATAGTGCGCCAGCGCCTTGTCAAGGTTTCCCTTGGGATCCTCCTCGATCGCCTGGCCGAGGAGAAAATGATAGTGCGGGTTGTCCGGTTGATGCGCCAGCGCCGCGGCGAGATGCCGGCGTGCACGCGTGTGCCGTCCGCGTTCCAGTTGCATCTCGCCGAGCCGGCTATGTGCTTCTTCCGCCATGTCGGCAGGCAGCGATTTCATGTCGGCAAGCCGGCCCCAGAAACACACCGCCTCGCGCTGCAGGCCCAGTGCTTGCAAATGCCGGCCACGGTCCATGAGTCGATGGTGGAACGGGAGCGATGCGCTCATGATGCTGCCTCCTTGCATTCTCGCATATTTCGACCAACAAGCGTCGTGCTCATTGGCATGCAGCTGCCGAGCAAAAGACTATCATCTGCCTTTCCATTCCCGCAAGAGCAATCTCGCGCGAACCTTTTCCGGATTCGGGTATTGGCGGACAGTGGGGCCGGGATTCGGCTGACAGACTTGCTGACTCCAGCCTCTTGGCAGAATCGCTAGCCTGCCAGGATGTCCTGGACCGCCTGTGCCGGCACGCTTTCCCAGCTCGGCTTGTCGTGGACGGGGTGCTCCCAGAGCATGCCGACGAGAAGCAAGCCAGCCAGGAGGCTGACGGAGACGAGTCCATCGGCACGGTGCAGGGCCGCCACCGAACCGCAGATGCCCAGCCCGATCACGATGGCGACGAAGAGGCGTCGTCCCCAAGAGGCACGCGTGGGATTGGGGTGCGTTCGCGCCAGCACGATGCTCCAGGCGCCGAAGATCAGCCCTGCCAGAGCGAGCAAGGCCAGAAGTGTTTCGAGCAGGATCACGGGTTCCTCCTTGAACCGAGCGAAGGCGGTGGACCATAGCCCGCGCGTCCGGGAAAGTAAAGCACAAACGCCTTCTTTTTTCGCGTGTTGAATAATTGGGCCGTAGTTGGAGTGCACGGGAGATTTTCAGCCCGGACCGTTGACAACTTCGTCGCGACCGTGATAGTTTCATAAAATAGGAAGGCACGGCGGCAGGCACAGCCGCCAGCACGTGAACCTGTCTTGGGCAGATCGACCGGACGATTGCGCGATTGTCATTTCCGAGGAGATAGCAAGACCATGGCGCAGAAGAACATGGGAGTCTGGGGCATTGACCTGGGGCAATGTGCCTTGAAGGCCATTCGCCTGGAGGTGGTCGATGGCCAGGTGGCCTCGACCGCCTACGACTACATCGAGCATCCCAAGATTCTCAGTCAGCCGGACGCCGACCCGGATCAGCTCACGCGCGAGGCACTGGAGCAATTCCTGTCACGAAACAAGCTGCACGGCGACATGGTTGCCATCAGCGTGCCGGGGCAGAGCGGCCTGGCTCGTTTCGTCAAGCTGCCTCCCGTCGAGGAGAAGAAGATTGGCGACATCGTCCGCTTCGAGGCCAAGCAGCAGATTCCCTTCCCGCTGGAGGAGGTCGTCTGGGACTTCCAGAAGATCGGCGCCGGCATGGTGACCGACGGGTTCGCGCTGGAAACGGAAATCGGTCTGTTCGCCATCAAGCGCGACATGGTCAGCCGGTATTTGCAGCACTTCAAGGACGTGAACGTGGAGGTCCATCTGGTACAGATGGCGCCTCTGGCCCTGTGTAACTACGTCGCCTACGACCTGCTCAAGAAGGACAATGCGCCCCCCGCCGAGGGCGAAGGGGACAGCGGCAAGAAGGCCTGCGTGGTCGCGCTGGAGATCGGCACCGACAACTCGAACCTGGTCATCTGCGACGGCGAGAAGATCATCTGGCAGCGGCCCATCCCGCTGGGCGGCAATCACTTCACCCGTGCTCTGACCAAGGATCTCAAGCTCACCTTCGCCAAGGCCGAGCATCTCAAGCGCAATGCCGTCAAGTCGCCGGATCTCAAGAAGATCCTGGCTGCCTTGAAGACGGTGCTCAATGACTTCATGGGAGAGGTGCAGCGCTCGCTGGGCTATTTCACCAACACGCACCGCGACGCGCAAATCCAGTACATGGTGGGACTGGGCAACGCGTTCCGCTTGCCGGGCTTGCAAAAGTACTTGCAAGAGAAGCTGCAACTGGAGGTTCGCAAGCTGACGTCGTTCGAGCGGATGACCGGGGAAGAGGTTTCGCAGGCGCCGCAGTTCACCGAGAACGTCCTGAGCTTTGGCGTGGCCTATGGGCTGGCCCTGCAAGGATTGAAGCTGACGCGCTTGCAGACGAACCTGTTGCCGTACGAGATTCGCGTGGAGCGCATGGTGCGGGCCAAGAAGCCATGGGCGGTGGCGGCGGCCGCCTCGCTGTTGCTGGCCGTCGCGGGCCTGGCATTCGCCCGCAACATTGACTTCCGCGCCGTGGATCCCAAGAAGCCGGAAAATGAGGCAGCCACCAAGGCTGCCAAGGACGTGCTGGCTCGCAAGGCGGACTTCGAGGCCCGCTTCAACGCCGCCAAGGGCGACTACGACGAGAGCGTGCTGGCCATCCGCAAGATCGGCTCCGGCGTGCAGGAACGCTACAACTGGGACCTGCTCTACCGCTACATCAACATGGCCTTGCCCATGCCCAACGGCGATAAGGTTGCCAGGAAGGCGCCCACGAGCTTCGGTGTGCTTGCCTACAAGGAGTTCGTGACCGACAAGGCTGGCGCGGCGCACCGGGAAATCCTCAAAAAACGCTATGCCAGGGCGGGCGACCCGAAGTCCGGCGCCGACGTCGATGAGAAGCTCATCAAGCCCTACCTCATCCAGATCAATATCGAGGGCATCACGCATCGCTTCTTCGATGATCTGTCGCCTTATTTCGACGCGGTGCGCCAGAGGATTATTTCCGGTGGCCTGGAAGGATTGACCGGTATGGATCCCAACGACTTCGAGCGCATCAAGGCCAAGAAGGACCTGCCCAAGAAAGGCTGGGTAGTGGAGGTTCGCGGCTACACGCATCACAAGGAGAACAAGCGCTTCGTCATCAACACATTCCTGGAGAACCTGCTCAATCCCAAGGGCGTGGGCAACGTGCTGTCCAAGGACATGAAGGAAAAGGTCAAGGATCGCATGAGCTACCTGTGGGCACGCGAGCAGATCGTCAAGAATCCTGATCCGGGCCAGTTTGAGCTGATCAATACCAGCACGCTGGCGGCGCTGAGCTCCGGCGGGGGCGGCAAGGAATCGAAGGGCCCACCGGGCGGCCAGGGCATGCCTGACATGAAAGGCGGAGGTGGGGGAGGCGGCGGAGGCGGCGGCAAGGGCGGCGGCAAGGGGGCCGGCGCCAGTCGCTCCAGCTGGAAGCCCATCGGCGAGCGTGCGTCCGCGGTCATTGGCGGCGGGAGCGGCGCCAAGGATGGCAGCCTCATGGCCAACAACCCGAATTCCGGCAAGGCACGGCCGGCCGCCGCCGGCGCCCGCCAGCCGCGAACCGAGTTTGCCATCCTGTTCATCTGGCAAGAGCCGACGCTGGAGGACGCCAAGACGCAGTCGCGTCCGTAGGAGCATATCAGAGCATATTCATGGTTGAGGTGGTTTCATGAAGTTCGATAAAGATACAGCCATCAAGCATCACTTCTGGTTGCTGCTCGGGCTCGCCGTGCCCTTGACTCTCGTATGCTTGGTGGCGCTCCTGTTCGTCGTCAGCGCGCAGATTCGCAAGAACCGCGCCGACCTGGAGAACGCCCACAAGTCCGTGAATGCCGCCAGCGGCAGCTTCAAGAATCAGAAGTGGGTCGACGACATGCGCGCTGCCGCCGACGCCATGAAGAAGGAAGAAGAACTTGTCTGGGGAAAAGCCTACGATGCACAGGCGAAACTCTTCACCTGGCCGACGGAGTTCGAGAAGCGCTTTCACTTCCAGGATGGCTTCTTTCCACTGAGCATCAAGGTTTCTCGAAAAGTCCCGGCCGACAAGACCAGCGTCGACGACGCCAAGCCGCCGCAGCATCGCCTGCGCGGTGAAATCATCGAGAAAAAGGACGAGGACACCTTTGTCGTGGGCTATGCGATCAAGGCGGGCAAGAAGATCGTGCCCATGCCGCCCGCCACGTTCTATCGCACGCCGGAAATCACCAACAGTTCCTCCAAGAAGATCACCAGCGATGACGGCAAGGCCCTCAATTTTGTTGACTTGCAGGTCGGCGATTGGGTGGACGTCGTTTACGAGATCGGCAAGTACTTCGGCGATCCGCTGACCAACAAGGAGCAAGAGGAATTTGCCGTCACGTACCTGAGTCAGATCGAGCCGATCATCGCCCAGGTCAAGCCGGTGACGGCCAATGGTCAAGGCGTCGTGCAACTGCCGGGCTGGTTCTTCAAGCCAGGCGAGCCGCCGCCTGCCGGCGCCCGATTCTTCCGCTTCGTCTCCAAAGAATGGAACATCGCCAAGAACTTCTCCGACGAGGCGTGGATCGCCCAGGAGGATATCTGGATCCAGCGCGAACTCTATCGCCTGGTCCGGCTCGCCAACGACTATGTGAGCAAGTTCAAGGGCGAGACGGGCGGGGATCCGAAGCAATGGCAGACCTTCACCAACCCCTACTGGCAGATCGATCTCAAGCTGTCCGGTCCGACGAAGCTGTCGGTGAAGATCACCAACCTCTTGCCCGAGCGACAGAAACTCGACCTGCCCTTCTTGATCAACCTGCACGAGCCTTCAGCCAAGCAGCCACCCGAGCAGATCATCATCGGCGGCCGCGATCCGCTGAATCCGGGCGAATCGCACGACGCCAGCTTTAACCTCGACAAGCTGGACAGGCCGCCCACGGGGTTTTACGGCGTCGAACAGGTCATCAACTGGGAGACGGCCGCGATCAAGCGCATCGACCACATCAGCATCGGCTCGATGGACAGCGGCGATTGCAGCCACTCGGATCGTACCTATCCGGTCGGCGTCAAGACGTTCAAGAAAGCCCCGGCGGCCCGCGGCGCCCAGGGAGGTCAGCCGGGAGGCATGCCTGGCGGCCAGCCGGGAGGCCAGCCTGGCGGTATGCCCGGTGGCCAGCCTGGCGGGATGCCTGGGGGCCAGCCTGGCGGGATGCCTGGGGGCCAGCCCGGCGGCATGCCTGGTGGGCAGCCCGGCGGTGACGGGAAGGGTCAGAAAGGAAGCGAAGTCCTGCCGCACGGCATGCACGCCGCACGCTACAGCGACGTCACCAGGCAGTCCCGGCTGGTGCCGGTTGGCATCTCGCTGATTGTCGATCAGGACCATATCGACCGGGTCTTGCTGGCGTTCACCAATTCGCCGCTGCGTTTCCTGACGACGCAGGTCATCATGAATCGCTATCCGCGCAGCCTGCGGCCGTCCCTGAATCTGGGCACAGCCCGGGCCGGCGACGACAACAAGGAGGTCAATCCGGCAGAGAAATCCGGCATGAAGAAGGGCGGTTTCGGCGGCTTCGGTGGCCGGGGCGGCTTCGGCCAGGGCTTCTTCATGCCGGGCGGCGTTCGCGCCCAGAGCACGACCTCCGGTGGCGACAGCAGCGAGTCCGACATGGAACTGGTCATCTACGGTATCGTCACCCTTTACGAACGATACCCGCCGCGGAAATAGCGCAGGGTGGACATAGCGCAGGGCGCAAGAGCCTCACCTCCAGAGGATAACGATCATGGCCAAGAAAAGCTTGGATTTCAGCAAGATCAAGGAGTTGATGTTCGAGAAGGGCGAGCGGTTTGCGCTGATCGCCGTGGCCGTCATCACAGTGCTCATACTCTTTGCGGGCATTTTCGGGCCCATGGCGCCATCGACGAGGCCTCCCGCCAACGCAGGCGGCGTCACCTGGGATGCCGCCATCAAGAGCAAGGTCGCGGAAATGAACGGCCGCATCGATAGCAGCAGCCCCGGGGACCAGGACATTCCCAAGGCCAAGAAGCATCCGGATCCGCGTGCCATGGTGGCCGGCGCTGTCGCATTTCTCGGTCCGCGCACCGGCTGGGCGCAGTTCCTCGCCTTCGGCGCCCGGATTGCGGCCAGTCGCCCGGCGCCGCGCGACTCTGACTATGTCATCGTCAAGAATCCACAGTTCGCTCTCTGGGGTCCACTGTTCAACGCCAGAACCGACATCCCCAACGAACGCGTCAATCCCGCCATCCTCACGATGGGCACCAAGGACGACGGCACGATCCGCGAAGTCCAGATCGATTACTTCCCGGCTCCGGCCATCGTTCTGGACGCCGATCTGTCACGAATGACCTTCATGGCGATCAAGTCGGGCGACAAGATCACGCCGTCCATGCTCCTGGAACCCAAGCGCATGGTGGTGATCAGCATGACCTTTCCGATCAAGGAACAGCTCGAGTTCTATCGCGAGGCATTGCGCTATCCGACGGTCAAGCAGATGCTGGAAAAGGGCGAGGCGCCCCGTTTTCTCGGCCTGAACATCTGGAAACAGCAACTTCTCTCGGACGGCAAGGAAACCAAGCCCGAGCCGCTGTATCAGTATGACGAAAAAGAAGAGAAGATCATGGCGCGCTCCGAGGCGCTGGACAGCCTGTTCCGCCGCATGCGCATCGACGATGAGAACCCCAAGCAGCTGTCCGCTTACCTTGGCCCGAACATGGTGACGCCGGTGCCGGCGCTCGCGGCCGTGCAAAAGGGCGAGGCCAGCTATCCGCCGCCGCGCTTGACCGGTCTGCCTGTTCCTCCCGCCGACGATCCGGAGGCTCAGCCGGCCGATCCAAAAAAGGAGGGCGGATTCGGCCTCGGCAAGAAGCTGAACCCAAAAGAAGGCGGCCCGAAGGGGGGCAAGGAGATTACCGGAACATTCCTGCCCAGAAAGATCCAGGAACTGCCCGCCGACCTGCAGACGCGCCTGAACGGCAACTACAACGTCTTTGACCCGTACGGCGCTCCGATCAAGACTGCCAAGGAAGATGTGACAGACAAGAAGGGCCCGAATTACCTCAACGACATGCTGATGCAGAAAAAGAAAGGCAAGGACGGCGAGTCCAAGGGAGAAGAAGAAATCACCCGGTTGCTGGCCCGGTTCATCGACGTCGATGCCAAGGTGGGCAAGACCTATCGCTACTGGGTGCAGGTGCGCGTCGCTAGCCCCAACTTCGGCCGCACCGAGGACGTCGCCTACCTGGATGTCGGCAAGGCCGCCGAGCTGTACTCCGACTGGGTGTCAACTCCGTGGGTCACTGTCCCGGGCGAGACAAACTTCTTCGCCGTCGATCAGCTGGCGCTGCCGGAAAAGACGGATGCCACGCCAGCCAAGGGCGGAACCGGCGTGGACAAGGACAAGGTGGACTCCGACAAGACCGTTGTGCAGCTGCATCGCTGGATCGAGAAGGCCGGCGAGCGGCCGGTTGGCGACTGGGCCGTTGCCGAACGGCTGTCCATTCGCCGCGGCGATTTCATCGGCCGGACAAAGATTCGCGTCGAAGTGCCCGAATGGGATGCCAAGAAGGGCCGCTTCGAGCTGGGCTTCTACAGCGAGGGCAAGAGCAAGATCAAGCATCCCGGCATCCCGGTGGACTTCATTCTCGGAGACCCGGCACCTGTCCTCGTCGATTTCTCTGGAGGCAAGCATGATTACCGGATCGGCAAGTCGAACATCAAGGAGGACGCCGCCGTCGAGATGCTCGTGCTGACACCGGAAGGCAACCTGATTGTCCGCAATTCCCGCGTCGATAGCGATCCAACCACCGAGATTGGCCGCTTTCGTTCCATGCACTACTGGCGCTGGCGCAATCGCGTCCGCGCTGTCCGCGACCAGACGAGTGGCGGCGGCAGCGCTTTCCCCGGCAAGTGAGCGGGATGAACGTGGCGCAATGATCCGACCCACCGACCCGGCCGACACGCCTTTTCTGCTGGCACTGACCGAGCAGACGGGCGTGTTCCGGCCCATGGAGATTCAGGCGCTGCGCGAAGTGCTCGACGATTATCACGACCATAATCGCGCTGCCGGCCATCGCTGTGTCACGCACGCCAGCGGCGACAGGATTGCTGGCTTCGCCTATTACGCCCCGGCCGCCATGACCGTGCACACCTGGTACCTGTACTGGATTGCCATCCAGCGCGATCACCAGGCGCAAGGCATCGGCAGCGAACTGTTGCGCTTCGTCGAAGCCGACATCCGCATCCATCAGCCCGCCGCCGTCTTGCTCATCGAAACCAGCTCCATGCCCAGTTATGACCTCACGCGCGGCTTCTACAAGAAGCACGGTTACGAGATCGAGGCTGTCCTGCGCGACTACTACGCGCCTGGCGACGACATGATCGTGTTTCGCAAGTCACTCGATCGGGCGTGATGGAAGCAATGGACCCAAGGCAACGCTTGAGTCCCATCGTACAATCCGCTAACTTAATAGTTTCGTCCCCTCAGCGCACCGGAATCAATCATCCATGGCCGAGCAATACATCTTCACCATCGAGAACCTCACCAAGCTGTACGGCAAGCGTGAGGTGCTCAAGGACATCTGGCTGGCGTTTTACCCAGGGGCCAAGATCGGCGTCATCGGCAGCAACGGCGCGGGCAAGAGTTCGATCCTGCGCGTCATGGCCCTGGAGGACAAGGACATCCTGGGCACGGCCCGGCCGGCCGACGGCATTACCATCGGTTTCGTCCCGCAAGAACCGCGGCTGGATGAATCCACCGATGTCCGCGGCAACGTCGAGCAAGCCGTGGCCTCGACGCGGGCCTTGCTCACAAAACACGAGGATATCAGCAACAAGCTTTCCGAGCCGATGTCGCCGGAGAAGATGGAGAAGATGCTCGAAGAGCTGGGCCGCGTGCAGGAGGCCATCGACGCCGCCAATGCCTGGGAGCTGGATCGGCAGCTCGAGATTGCCATGGACGCCATGCGCTTGCCGCCCGGCGATGCCAGGCCAGCCACGCTTTCGGGAGGCGAGCGCCGCCGCGTCGCCCTGTGCAAGGTCCTGCTGCAGAAGCCCGACCTGCTGCTGCTCGATGAGCCGACCAACCACCTGGATGCCGAGTCGGTGGCCTGGCTGGAAAGGCACTTGCAGGAGTATCCCGGCACGGTGGTCTCGGTCACGCACGATCGCTACTTTCTCGACAATGTGGCCCAGTGGATCCTGGAGCTTGACCGCGGCCGGGGGCATCCGTTCAAGGGCAACTACTCGTCATGGCTGGAGCAGAAGCAGGCACGCCTGCAAAAGGAAGAGAAGCAGGAATCGGCCCGGCGCAAGGCGTTGACGCGCGAGCTGGAATGGGCACGGCTGGCGCCGCGGGCCCGCGTCGCCAAGAGCAAGGCGCGGTTGAGCCAGTACGAGAAGCTGGCGGCCCAGCAATACGAGGAGCGCGAGGACGAACTGGTGCTGCAGATCCCGCCGGGGCCGCACCTGGGCGATGTCGTCGTCCGGGCGCAAGGCGTGCGCAAGGGCTACGGCGACAACCTGCTGATGGAAGATCTGAACTTCGACCTGCCACGCGGCGGCATCGTGGGCATCATCGGGCCCAACGGCGCGGGCAAGACCACGCTCTTTCGCATGATCGTCGGCCAGGAGAAGCCGGACGCCGGCAGCCTGCGCGTCGGCGACACCGTCGTGCCGGCGCACGTCGATCAGAATCGCGACACGCTCGACGACAGCAAGTCGGTCTTCGAGGAGATCACGGGCGGCCTGGATCATCTGATGCTGGGCAACAACCGCGTGGCGTCGCGCGGCTACGTGGCCCGCTTCAACTTCAAGGGGCCGGACCAGCAACGCAAGGTCGGCGAACTGTCCGGCGGCGAGCGCAACCGCGTCCACCTTGCCAAGCTCCTCCGCCGCGGCGGCAACCTCCTGCTCCTCGACGAGCCGACCAACGATCTCGACGTGGACACCCTGCGCGCCCTCGAGGAGGCGCTCCTGAGCTTCGGCGGCTGCGCCGTGGTCATCAGCCACGACCGCTGGTTCCTCGACCGCATCGCCACCCACATCCTCGCCTTCGAGGGGGAAAGCAAGACCGTCTGGTGCGAGGGCAACTACCAGACCTATGAAGCGCAGCGCAAGCAACGTCTGGGACAGGAGGCGGACCAGCCGCACCGCATCCGCTACAAGAAGCTGGTGCACTAGTGCCGTTTCCAGTTCGCAAGTTTCGCGTTTTCTAAGTTCTCACTAAGGTTTTGCAAAGCTGCAGCTGGCCTTGTCAAAATGGGCAATTTCGTTCAAATTCCTGGTAATTTCACATGGCGCACGACGACCACGGAGGGTCCGGTCATGCCAGGGATTGTCGAGTTCCCCCAGGTAGTTGCAGAAGCCCAGG
>Ga0194121_10000403_pt1 | contig 76449 bp, 44 predicted proteins | sample TA2MahCa50mmetaG_FD_148609 | JGI IMG/M metagenome (GOLD analysis project Ga0194121, IMG submission 148609) | Freshwater microbial communities from Lake Tanganyika, Tanzania - TA2015020 Mahale Deep Cast 50m | ecosystem: Environmental > Aquatic > Freshwater > Lake | place: Tanzania: Lake... | reverse complement strand
TTCGGGGAAATCGGGTGTTCCCCAAATACCCGGGTTCTTGGCCTCACGAGCTTCGGTACGGGCTCGGGAGTACCCTCCCCGTGTTACACTCGAGCCGGCTTCGCCGTCCCGTGCCGCCGGCACGGGCTCGGGACGGCCATCAACCGTGGCACACAACCTGCCCCCGCTCTCCGCTCTCCGCTCTCCCCGTTCCCCGTAACCCGTTCCCCGTAACCCAGCCCCGCTTTCATTCCGCGAAGCGTCGAATCACATTCGCTGTGATCTTGGACACATGTTCGTCGACGGGCAGAGAACTGGGGTAGCAGATGGAGCCGACGGAGAAGACGGCGCCGTTGCTGGGCGTGTCGAACAGGACCATTTCGGCGCCGCCATCGTCGGGATTAAGTCCTTTGGCGAGCAACTGGACGTTGCGGGGCGAGCTGGCGGAGATCTTATCGGTTTCGTGACCGGAGGCGCCGCCGGGGCAGCGGCGATGCAGCGACTGGGTTCCGAACAGGTCGCCGGCTTTGAGGTCGGTTCCGGCGAAAATCCAATGATCGGCGTTCAGCGCGCGATAGGGAGCGCCGGTCATGATACCGGACGGCGTAAAAACTACTCCCAGCAGACTGGCTTCGGACTCGAGGCGTTTGGCCATTCGGCTCTCCGCGCCGATTCCCTCGGCCCACAGGCTGGAGATGTTTCCGTTATGCACGACCATGGTGTCGTTGTCGAACAGGGAAACTTCGCAGTTGAGACCGTTCCCGCCCAGGTACATCAAGCGCCCGCCTTCGTGGAATACCCAGTGTTTGACCCGCTCGTACATGCTACGGGTCCAGTATTCGGGATGGGTGCTGATGATCAGCAGTCGATAGCGGGTGAGATCGAGCACGCCGTGGTGCAGCTGGGTTTCCGAATACAGATCGTAAGGAAATTTTTCGCGTTCCAGCCAGCCGAAGAGTCGCCATTCGGCCGGCGCGATGTGGCAGGCGGCGCGTCCTTCGATCGGATCGGTAATCCGTTCACGAAAGTCGATATGGTTAATCGGCTCCGGCCGTTCGAACGCCAGGGGCGAGTAATGGTCGCAGCCCCAGGTCTGGTGATCGGCTTCGGTATAGCGTTTCAGTTCCTGCCGGGCGTTGACGGTGGGAGTGGCGGGGAAATCATCGGCATGGATGTAGTTGCTGCGTCCGCCGAAACTGTTGTAGGCGTTCCAGGTGATGTTGGACGCAAGTACGGCGATGGCGGACTGGGGACTCGCCGGCGCGACGACCCAAGGGAATGAGAATTCGAGTCCACTACGGGTGAAAGTGCGAATGTAATAGAGTCCCGAACGGTCGGGGGCTGTTACGGCTTGTTGCGGGTTGCCGCCTTGGTACCCGACACGGTTCCATGCCGCGCCGCTCTGGGTATAGTCGCCGTCGGGCGTAATCTGCATGGTCGCTCGGGGGCCGTGTTCGTCGTGCCATCCCAATCCGCGAACGAACGACACATCCCAGCCGTAGCGCCAAAGTTCGGCTTTGAACGGTTCTACCGCATGCACGCGGAATTCGGCGAACTCGCCGCTCCGCACACACTTGGGCCAGATGTAACCGACGAGTCCGTCGGACAGCAGTCGGAAGTGGTGAGACTGCCCGTCGACGGATCGGAATTGAACCCGTTTAGCGCCGAATCCGGACTTCTGCAATATCGCCGTGTAATCACCGTCGGGCAGTTCGCCCCAGACGGCACCGGAAGCGCGGGAACGGTATTCCCACGATTGACCCTGGTGGTTGCTGAATTCGATCGCAACATCGGCGAGTGCCACATAGCGTTCGTCGCTGACATAACCGAGCAATCGCATGACGGATTTCCTTACCGGGAATGGAATGGTTCGGTTGTAGCTGTCGTGTGGCGCGTCGTCCAGCGGGAAGAACGTCCGCGGGCGGGATTTTGCTTGCAGTGACCCGCCGACCAGCATATCCTCTGCGGTCATGACGCCTACCGACGAATCCTCGATCCCAACACAAAATCCCTATCAAAGTGACTCGAAGGAGAGCGTATGCCCCGATCACGAGCGGCCTTCCCGGGCCCGATGGGTTGTTCTAGCGATGCTCTGCAGCATGTCGTTCGTCTTGTATATCGATCGCGTCTGCATGTCGCAGGCGATCGTGCCGATCGGCAATGAGTTTGGTTTCTCCAATCTCGAGAAGTCGCTTGTGATGATGGCATTCACGCTGGCGTATGGTCTGTTCGAGGTACCGACGGGACGCTGGGGGGATAAGTATGGAGCGCGGCGGATTCTGACCCGGATTGTGGTCTGGTGGTCGGTGTTCACGGTGGGAACGGCGATGTGCTTCGGTTTTTATTCGTTGCTGCTGGTGCGCTTTTTGTTTGGGGCTGGCGAGGCGGGAGCCTATCCGAACACGGCGAGGGTGATCGCGACCTGGTTTCCGCAACGGGAGCGGGACACGGCGCAAGGCGCGTTCATGGCGTTTTCACTGGTCGGAGGCGCGGTCACTCCGTTTCTGGCGGCCTATATGATCGAGATGCTGGGCGGCTGGCGGTGGCCGTTCGTGGTTTTTGGGGTGTTCGGAGCGATATGGGCGGCATTGTTCCATGCCTGGTTCCGCGATGATCCGGCCGAACATTCCTGGGTGGGGCCCGCGGAACTGGAGTTGATTCGCAGCGGCCCCGCTCCGAGCCGCGCTCACGAAGTGCCGATTCCCTGGGGCCTGTTGTTCCAGCAGCGCTCGCTGTGGCTGCTGGGACTGATCATCACCTGCGGAGCGTTCAATTCGTACCTTTATATTTCCTGGTACCCGAACTATCTGCAGAAGGCGAGGGGGCTGACGAACGTCGAATCGGGGTGGCTCTCGAGCATGGTCCTAGCGGGGGGCGCGATCGGTTTGCAGATTGGCGGGATCGTGGGGGGCCGGATAGTTCGGCGGGCTCGCAACTGGTCGTTGGCACGGCGGATGATCGGCTGTTGCAGTTACGCTTCGGCCGCCGTCTCGCTGTTGATCTCGGTGCAGTTCGCGTCGCCAAAATGGTCGGCGGCACTCGCCGCGGTCTCGTGTGCCTGCATGTTCTTTCACCAGTCGACCTGGTGGTCCACCACGACCGACATCAGCGGCCGGCATGTCGGGGCCTTGTTTGGGTTGGCGAATGGAATGGGGGTGATCGGCGCGATGGGCAGTCAGTTGTTTTTTGGTCTGTTCGCCGATTGGCGTGCCGAACACGGGTTTACCGGCCGCGCGCAATGGGATCCGGCGATGTACGTTGTCGCCTGTGTTCTGGTCTGCGGGGCGGCGACCTGGCTGTTTGTCGACCCGACGCGAACGATCGAAGGGGAGGCGGTCGAGCATTTCCCGTCGGCGGGCGGAAGCGATCGATGACGCGTCTACGCCCTTCGCGCTTTCCGTGGTAGGCTGGAGGGATGACTGCAACTCTGACGGCAAACATCGGTTCGACGCGTCGATTCGGCGCGGGCTTGCTGCACTTCCTGCGATTGTCCGCGGTCGGACTTGCGTTGCCGTTGGTGGTCCTGACCTGGCACGTTTTTGTTGCAGCGCCCGCGGATCGGTACCCGTCGCCGGTCCGACCGCCGCTGGGACCGTTCGATTACGCGGCATGGGCGATGATCCCGGTTCAGGATGGGCGGATCAAGCCACTGGAGGTGGAATGCCAGGAGTTGCTGCGCGAGATCACGGGCGGGTCGCGGTTCGAAGGCTGCGACCCGTTGGCGGTCGTCATGACCTGGCGCGCGTCGCGCTCGAACTCTTGGGAGACGATTCCGTTCATCCTCTGCGATCATCATCGACTGCGCGAGGAAATCGCCAGGGATCGGTCTGATCTTCCCGAGGGCTGGACGACCGGCAAATTCGTTTCGCCCAACGACCTGCGACGATCGACCGCCTTTGCGGAAACGGTGAAACGGGGCAGCCGGTTACGCGGTGAGTTGCGTGAAAAGGCCCATCAAAAGATGTCGGTGGTCGAACTGAAAGCCGAGGAGGTCGCACGGCGGCTGCAGCGGTACGACGCCGTGCGCGGCGCGCGAAGCACGGCGCTGGGCGATCTGGCGATTCTCGCCGACCGCGCGGTTTCCTTGAGCGAGTTTGCTGAATCCAGTGGACTGGATTTCGAGGCGGCGATCGCGCGGCTGGAGAGTACGGTGGCGCGGGTTGAGGACCCGCTGCGGCTTGTCAATCTCGATTCCGTTCGGGATGCGGGATGGTTTTCGTTCGCGGAACTGCGGTTGTTGACCGAACGCCCGGAACTCTGGGAAAACTGGATGCGGCAACGGATTCTCGAACGGCCGCTGGCCTATCTTTCCCCGGAGTTGAATGCGTTGCTCGAACCGCTGCGGACGCGGTCCGCGGACAAGGTTCCGTCCGCGATCGACGAGTTGGCGGAGCGGCTTGGAGAACGGAGGCGATCGCGTATCGAGGAATTTGACGCGGCGTTCCAATCCCGTGACCGCCAGCGCACGAATCGATTGCTCGGCGAGTTATTTTCCGACCCGTCGCGGATGCAGCGTTTCCTGGACCAACGCGAGCGGCTCGCCGCCGAGATTTCCGACCTCGACAAACTGCACCAGGCATGCTTGCCGCTGTTGGCAGAACAACTTGCCGAAGAGGATCGCAGCCGACTCGATCGCCTGCGGCTCACGTTGCAGCAACTCCCGCAGTCGCATCAGGGGCTGGAATCGCCCGAGTTGCGTGCGGCGGCGCTCGATTACCTCGAACTGCTACTCCCCGATTTCTACTCGCATTTGTTCCAGGCACACCCGTTTCCCAAGGCCGCGATCGACGCGATCCTCGCGTCGTGGGACCGTGCCTGTCTTGCCTTTGCGGCCGGGGACCGCCCCGCGTTTCAGGCCGCTTCCGCGGAGTTGTTGACGACGCTCGAAGAGCACAACGAGGGCGGCTGGAGTGCCACGCGGATTCGCTGGGAACGCTGGCTGAATGCGTTTCATCCGTTCCGCTGGGGCTGGATCGCGATGCTGGCCGCGGCGATCGGTTTCGGGTTGGCGTCGGGGCTCGATTCGCCAGTATGGTATCGGGCTGCATTTGGCATTTACCTGGCGTCGCTGGCGCTGCAGTTTCTCGGCTTCACGGTGCGTACTTACATTGCCGGTCGAGCGCCCGTCGCCAACATGTATGAGACGGTGGTGTTTGTGGCGGGGATGACCGCCGTCTTTGCGTTGGCGCTGGAATGCGTCTATCGATCGCGGGTCATTGGTATCGCAGGCTCTTTGGTGGCCGCGCTGGGGCTGATACTCGCCGACCAGCTGCCGTTGGCGCTCGATCCGAAGATCAGCCCGATGGTCCCGGTATTGCGAACAAATTTCTGGCTCACGGTTCACGTCCTTACGATCATCGCCGGCTATGCGGGGGCCGCGCTTGCCTGGGGGTTGGGCAATATCAGTCTCGGATTGCTGGCATTCGGCAAAGGGTCCCGTGAGTCGTTGAAGCGACTGGCGGAATTCACAAATCGCGCGATGCAGATCGCGGTCCTGCTGCTGGCGACGGGCACTCTGTTGGGCGCGTTGTGGGCGGCGGAGTCGTGGGGGCGATTCTGGGGATGGGATCCCAAGGAGGTTGGCGCTTTGGTGGCGCTGGTCTGTTACGTGATTCCGCTGCACGCGCGGTATGTCGGCTGGGTGCGGGAATTTGGTCTGGCGGTATCGGCCGTGCTCTGTTTCGCATCGATTGTTGTTTCCTGGTACGTGATTAATTTTCTGCTGGCGGCCGGTCTTCACAGCTACGGATTCAGTGCGGGAGGGGGGGCGGGTATGCTTTGGGCAACCGTGCTCAACCTGGAATGGTTGGCGGTTGCGACGCTCATTTACGGCCAGCGTGCGTCGGCAGCGACGACCTGAGGCGGGCGGCTCGGCGACCTTTCGTTTTTTGCCTGCATACCGCCAGGCATTACGGCCGTTTTTCGTGTGGGGAGGGGCCCTCATTCCGCAGCGCCTCGCGTGGTATCATGGGCCGCCCGCCATGCCGGCCGCCGAACGGCCTGCCCGACCCTGGCTTGCCGGCGCGTGCGGTGCGTGGGAAGCAGCCGTTGATGGTCGAGCGGGATCTTTTTACGAGGTGAATACCGTGTCCGAGGCAACGATTGATCTGCGCAGCGATACTGTAACTCGACCTTCTCGGGAAATGCGCCTGGCGATGGCCGAATCGGAGGTTGGCGACGACGTGATCGACCGTGATCCAACCTGTGACCGGCTGCAGGCGCGGATCGCGGAAATGCTGGGCAAGGAGGACGCGCTGTTCATGCCGTCCGGGTCGATGACGAATCAGATTGCGGTGCGGATCCATTGCAAGCCGGGCGACGAGTTTCTCTGCGAAGCGGGTTGTCACATTTACAATTATGAGCAGGCGGCGTTTGCCCAGTTGAGCGGTTTGGCGGCGCGTACGGTGGAGGGCCGTCATGGCGTGCTGGATGTTGCCCAATTGCGCGGCCTGATTCGCCCCGCGCAGGATCATCTGGTGCGAACGCGGCTGGTCTGCCTCGAGAACACCCACAACCGAGGCGCGGGACGGATCCAGCCGTATTCCTCGCTGCAGGCGATTTGCGCGTGGGCGCGCGAGAATGACCTGCGCACGCACCTCGACGGTGCCCGCTTGTTTAATGCGGTCGTGGCCACGGGGATCCCGGCCGGCGACTGGGCGCAGCATTTCGATACGGTCAGCGTCTGTTTCAGCAAAGGACTGGGAGCGCCGGTGGGGTCGGCGCTGGTCGGATCGAAAGCGGTGATCCGCGAGGCTCGACGGCATCGGAAGTTGTTTGGCGGCGGCATGCGTCAGGCAGGAGTTCTGGCGGCCGGGGCGCTGTTTGCGCTGAAACATAATATCGCGCGTCTGGCCGACGATCACCGGAATGCCCAACGGTTGGCCGATGCGATCCGACGCATTCCCGGTCTGCTGTTGGTCCCCGATCAAATCGACTCGAATATCGTCATTTTTCAGGTGGATGCGGCGTTCGGTTCGGCAGGCGATTTTGCCGCCGCACTCCGGCAACGGGGAGTGTTGGTCTTGGCGATCGGCGCCACGCAGATTCGCGCCGTCACGCATCTCGATGTCGACGCTGCCGGGATCGAACGGGCTGCGTCGATTATAACGGAAACGGCGGCCGACCGACGGCATTCCGTGTCTACCGGCGACGGGGTTCGTACCGCGTCGATGTAACACGGCCTCTTCCCGGGCCGGCTGAGCCGCGATTTCGTACGGGGCGTCCCGCCATTCACTGACTTTTCTGGCGATTCTCGGTAGGATAGAGCATTGGAGGAATGCGTATCGTATGGCCATTTCCGTCTCGGAGTTCTGGAAACTTGCGATTGAGAGCCGTTTACTCGACGGCGAACAATGCCAGCTGCTCGCCACACGCTGGGGCCACGTCAAAGGAGCCGCCGACCAGTCGAACGCCAAAACGCTCGCCGATTGGCTCGTGGCCACGAATGTGCTCAGCAAATACCAGACGCGCATTCTGCTGGCCGGGCACCCCGGCCCGTTCCAATATGGTGACTACGAGGTTTACGATCGGCTCGATCAAGGTTTGTTCAGCGGCTTGTTTCGTGCCATCCATCTAAAAACCCGCCACCCGGTTCGTCTGCAGTTCCTGACCGACGCACGCGTGCATGACGCGCGTGTCTGGGCAGCGATCCGTCAACGTACCCGGAGCCTGGCGTCGTTCCCAGGGAACGAATTGATCCGTTTTCATGACGCGATCGATCTCGGGGCGCACAAGTTTCTTGTGAGCGAAGATCCACCCGGCCAGACGCTGGAACAATGGATCGCATCGGTCGGCCGGTTGCCTTACCAGGAATCAGCGCGGATCGGTCGCGTGGTTGCTCTTCTGGTCGCCCGGCTACACGAGCAAGGGATCGTGCATGGGCTGTTGTCCGCGCGTGCGGTGCGGATCGCGGAACATGGTCAGGTGGTGCTGGAAATTCCCGGGCAGGAATTTTGCCCGACGCTGGTCGATCCATCGCTGGCCTGGGCTGCCGATTACTGGCCGCCGGAATTTGCCACGCCGGGCTTGGTCGCCGACATGTTGTCCGACGTCTATGCTCTAGGATGTCTGCTGTATCAGATGATCTCGGGGCGCGTGCCGTTTCCGGGCGGCGATGTCGCGCATAAACTGGCCCGCCATGCGGCGGAGCCGATCGAATCGTTGGAACCGCTGGGAGTGCCGGCTCCACTGACAAAAATCGTCGCCTACGCGATGGCGAAGAACCGTGCCGTACGTTTTCCCCAGATCGGAATGGTCGCAGAACAGCTGACGAATTTTGTCGATGCGGCTCGGCCTACGACGGAGCCGATTCCCGACAGGAATGCGCAGGCACTAACCTGGGCAGCCTATGAACAGGCACTGCGTGCCGGTCGTGACGCGACCCCTGCAGCTCCGGTAGCGAGGGCGTTGCAACCGTCGAGCGACCAGATACCGCCGCCCTCCATGCCTTCGGCGAGCAAGTCCGCGGCCGAATCTCCAAGCCCGCTTCAAGGCGTCGTGCCGATCGCCGGCCCATCAACGGCCTCCGTAACACAATTGCGAACGCGTCGACGCCGCAGCAGCGCTGGTCCCATGGTCTGGACGGTTTCGGCCGGGCTGGCGATTCTGATGCTGGCCGTGCTGGTTTACGCGTTGAACAATTCCCGCCCCCCGATCTCTGCGGAAGCGAATGCCAGTGCGGGAACCCGCTCGGAAGGCGATGCCGCCGGGAAATCGAACAAGTCGGTGACCGAATCGTCCGGTACGTCGCGAACCACATCCCAGCCTCGGACCGATGGCACGGCAACCTCGGATCTGGTACTCGTGCCGGACGACGGCAAGACGCTCTGGGCGGCGCCAACCTCCGGCTCGGCAATTGACTTGCGATATCTGCCACCCGGCGCGCAGTTCTTCATTCATTGCCGCGCGGCCGCCCTTTGTTCCGCGGAGCAAGGTCCCAGCGTACTGAAGTCACTGGGCCCGAACTTTGAGTCGCTGCTGCAACAATGGTCACGCGTGGCCGGGTTCGGATTGCCGGAGATCGACGAGCTCGTCACCGGACTTTACGCCAGTGATGGAGCGCAGCCTCGTCTGGCGATCGTCGTGCACTTGACCGCGCCGCTCGACGCGGAGCAAATCCGCGGTCGCTGGACCGACGCGACTCCGGCAGGCGAGGGCGGGAGCGAGTTATTCCGCGCGGGTTCCTGGTGGTACTGGATTCCTAGTGACGGCAATGGCGGCGGAAACTCCGGCAGCGGCGACGGCCACACCGGCCGGACCTTTGTCATGGCCTCGACCGAACAGGATTTAACGGAAGCGATGCAGGCTCGCGGAGCACCACCGGTGCTCCGTGGCGATGTGCAGCGCCTGCTGCGGGATAGCGATCGGGAAATGCATGTGACGTTATTCGGTGCGCCGAATTTTCTGTACAGCGAATTGCTCCCCGAAGGTCGCAACTACTATTTTGGCGAAGCGAAAAAAATCCGCGGTGCTTTGGAATGGCTGCTGGGTGACGATTTGCAGGCGTTGGCGATGGGAATGCACTTCGGCAGCGACTTCTACTGGGAATTGCGGTTGGCGGCGAACCCCAATCTCGATCGGACTCGGCTGGCGTCGGATCTGCAACGCAGGCTGGAACAGGTCCCCGACGCGATGTTCGATTACGTGGTAAGGCTGGGGGCGAATCCGTATTGGGAAAAAGTGAGGTTTCAGTTGCCACAAATGGTCCGCTTCGCCCACAAGATGTCGCGGGTAGGCGTGGAGCGCGACGCGGCGATGATCAACGGACTTTTGCCTGGCTATTCGGCGCACAATCTACTGCTGGGAACCGAACTGCTGCTGGCCTCCACTCCATCGGCGGCGCCCGCTCCCAGCGCGGAAAAAACGCCGGCTCGGTTTGCCAGTATGGAAGAGGTGTTGGAGAAATACCGCACCAAATTGGCGTTCGAGGCGAATTCGCTGGAATTTGTCGTCCAGGACATTGCCAAGGACGTGGTGGAGAACGTGCGAGGATTGCCGTACGAGTTCAAGATCCGCATCATGGGTGATCACCTGCAACTCGACGGAATCACGCGCAACCAGACGGTGCGCGACTTCAATCTGGCTGATAAAACGGTCGGCGAGATTCTGACGGCTGTGGTCATGAAGGCCAATCCGATCAAGACGGTCAATTCGCCCTCCCAAAAGAACCAGCAGTTGATCTGGGTGATCGCCGATAATCCCGATGATCCAGGCAAGAAAATCGTTTTGATTACTACGCGGCAGATGGCGGAAAAGAACAAGTACGAACTGCCAACGGTGTTTCGCATGCCGGAATGATCCGTCGCGACGCGCTGGGTGCAGTTCCTTTCCTGCGAGGCCGAACCTTGGAACCATTCACGATTACCTGCGCCACATGCAAAGCCAGGCTCAAGGTACGCGACCGGTCGGCGATCGGCCAGATTGTGGCCTGCCCCAAGTGCCGCAGCATGGTGATGGTCGAATCGCCGCACGGCTCGCCGCTGCTCGGCGGAGGGTCCCAGGACACTTCCCGCACTACCGAAGCTTCCGCAGCGAAAGTTCGGCCTCCATCGCGTCCATTTGACTCGCAGGAAAATACCGTGTCCGGCAGTCACGACGACTTGACTCCGTCCCGATTGATGGCGGAGTCCCCGCCGACGGCGGCGGGCAGATCGAATGCCGATACGTTGCCGGAGTTGGAATCCGAACCACTCGGGAATTCTCTACCGCCGTCCGTCGGCTTTGCATCTCCACCGGCCCCGGTATCCGCAGCATCACCAATGCCCCCCGGACCGTCCTCCGCTTTTGATGCGCCGCAGGTTCGTCGTTTTCGTCAGATCATGATGGTTGCCGGCGCAGCCATGCTCGGATCACTGCTGGCGATCCTGGTCTTCGGCTATCTGGGAAACCGTTGGGGACAGCCGCCGATCACGGCCTCGAATCCATCATCGGACGGTAGGGGAAAAACGAGCGACGATGCCGGAAGTCGATTACCAGGCCCGCCCTACAGTGGTTCGGCCGACGGCAAGGACGCCGCGCCGATCGGAGTTGCGGAGCGTCCCATAACTGGCGGCGGTACCGACGATGCGAATGCGGAAACGCGAGGCGAAGCCGACGTTCCCTCGGAACGCGGTCCCGATGGCTCGGGGGTCGAACCGGCACGCAATCCTCCGGTCGCGACTGAGGTCCCCGTGCCCGAACGGGGCAACGACACGGAACCGATCCCGGAGGCGACGGGTGACCGGGCGGCGAGACCGGTTCCCAAGGGTCAGCCCGGAGAAGTCAGTCCGTTCGGTGAATTCAGCGACATCTTTCAGAGTCGCACCGGCCAGGGTAATCCGCCGCGCGGATTGCCGGAGCGGCCAAGGACGGCCGGTCAAGGCTCGCGTCCGGACGGCGCCGAACAGTCTGCATTGCCCCGTCCGGAGCCGCGTGAAATCGATCTGGAGGCTCGGTTGGCGGATCGCCTGGTCAGCTACCGGCAGGAGTCGATTCCGCTCGCCGAATTTGCTTCCTTCATGACGCAATGGAGCACGATTCCGCTTGTGTTTGACTGGGACGCCTTGCGTCTTCGACATATTTCGGTCGATGCTTCGTTAACCATTCATGCGCCGCAACAGACCACCGTCGGTCGACTGCTCGACGCGGTGTTGAAACCGCATCATCTCGGTTTACGCACCGAGGGTGAAGTCGTCGCGATCACGTTTTCCGAAGAATGGCGAACCGAGGCCAAAGTGGAGCGGATCTCGCTCGACGACCTGTTGAGCGCGACAGCAGCGGAAGCCGACGCGGTATTGGAGTGGATCAAGATCTTTGCCGCGCCGCAGTCGTGGGACGATCAGGGCGGCGATGGCACCTTGGCGATCGAAAATCGGCAATTAGTCATCAATAATGTGCCGGCGGTAATCGCGGAGGTCGTGTTTCTCTGCGATCGGATGCGAGCCGCCCGCGGGTTGAAGGGCCTGCATTATTCGAATGAGGAAGTTGCCCTGTTCCATACTCCCTGGCAGGACAATGCTCGTCTGGCAGCGCCGGTCACCTTGAATTACGTAAGGCCGACGCGCTGGTCCGAGATCTTGAAGCGGTTGAGCGCCGACACCCAGACCACAATCGTTGTGGATTGGCGCGGAGTGGCGGAAGCGGGGTGGAATCCGGCCGCGACGATCAAGTTCACGACCGACGGTAAACCGCTGCAGGAAGCGATTCAGGCGATGGTGGTGCCGATGGAGTTGTCGTATCGAGTCGTCGATCGGAACACGATTGTAATCAGCTCGGCGCGCACGCTTTCCGAGCAGTTGTTTGTTGACGTTTTTCCGCTGCATTCCCTGCGCGATGCAGGTGACGACGCCGACCAGATACTGGAACGCGTGCGGATGGCGGTCGACCCGTTGCAGCTTCGCGAAAACGGCGGCAGTGGCGAAATCGTAGTCGAAGCAAACGGCCTCTACCTCTGGGCGCGGCTGTCGTATGCCCCGATGCAGGTGATCGCAGAGTTGCTCGCGCCGCGGGCCAGCAGCAAATCGGATCCGTTGGAGTAGTCGACCGCCGCAATCGCCTCGATCAGATCCGGCGGATCGGTGTCGTTCATGAGCAGTACTTCCACCAGCGCACAGAACTTCACGTCGGCCTGCCCTTGCTCAAAGACGCGGTGTCCATCCGCGAGCGGACGCAAAAAATTCGAGCTACGCACGCGGGTGAATCCAGGCGTGAAAATCCAGGCGTGAAAATCCAGGCGTGAAAATCCAGGCGTGAAAATCCGGGCGAAAAATCCCGGCAAAAAATCACGGCTGGCGCACTAATTCGACCAGTTCGCGGCGCGGGTCTTGGGGGCCGCGTCCGAAGAACACCCACGTTCGACCGGGGCCGGCGATCGCCGGTCCCCATCGAGGGTCTTCGTCGTCCAACGCCGGCAGGGCGACGGAGGCCTGGACGGCGCCTGTTGTTACGTCCAGCCAATCGAGTTGCGGGCGGAATTTTTTCGCGCCATCGACAGGCAATGTTCGACTGATCAATATCGTCGCCGAATTGCCCGGAACGCGGGCCACTTCGGCAGGGGGACCGTCCATCTGCATCGTGAGAACCCCGGCAACGCGTGTCGCCCAGACCACATGGCCGTCGGTCTCATTCAGCCCCGAAAACCCCGCGTCCGTTTGCACGACGACAACGCCGGCGCGCCAGGCAACCATTCTGCGGATATCCGGGACCAATGTTGACCAGCGCAACTGACCCGTCGCAGCGTCAACACAATCGACGGTTCGCACACCTGGCTGAGCGTAGCAGAGCCAACCCTCGTGAAGCAGTGGCCGATCGTGGGACTGCGCGCAGGTTTCCGACTCTTCATCGAACGGTAATGCGACCTGATGCCGCAGCCAGCGTACCTCTCCGTCGTAGTCGCAGCAGAGCACCATTCCGCCCAACACGGCGATCAGGCCGTCGTCGCGGGGCAGCAGTTCGCACATGCGGTGGGTGAGCCATGTAGGAGAAAGCCGCAACAGATCGACTTGGGTCAGAATGTCGCCCGTTTCCGCGTCGATGGAAGTCAGCTTCAGGATGCTCTCGGTCGGGTCAAGTCGTTGCAACGTCAGCGCGAGAAGCCGATCGTGCCGAGGGATCGGATCGGAGACGACCCACTGTCCCTTCCAGTCGCTTGCCGCCCAAAGCAGTCGGCCGGTCGCCTTCTCGACACTCATCAGAATCGGGCCGTCGCCATAGAGCATGCGAGCAACCAGTGCATTACCAAGCGGGACCGGTCGCATGGGCACGTTGGTCCAATCGCGGGATCTCAGAGCTTTTACGCCCTGCGGTGCGGCCTGCCAAAGTCGCTGACCGGTTTCGACGTGGTAGGCAGCGACCTGGAAGCGATTGGAAACAAACAGGCTCTTGTCGTCCGTCAGCGCGGCGATCTGGTTACCGGCCCAATCGACCTTGAACCGGTTTAGTCCGCGCATGACTTCCTCGCCGGGCGCTTCACCGAGCGGACCGTCGATTGCCCCGCGGACCTGCACCTGAAAATTGCCAGGCGACGGCGCGGTCTGCAGGCGCAGTTCGCTGCCATCGCCGCGCGCATCCACGGCATACCGATCCTGGAATGGGGGGTGGCGCTCTCCAGGGACACCGGCAACCGCACCTGCGGGGGCCGCCGCGGACTTGGCGGCGTCGATCCCACGATGGCGGCGCAATTCGGTCAGCATCGCGTCGAATTCGCCCGCCGACCAGCGACGTTCACCAATTTTAACGTCGGCGGCGAAACCGACGTCAAGATGCAGCCCTAACATGGCGCCGGCAAGCCTCAGCCTGGCCGACAGCGATTCAGGGATCTCGCTAAGCGACCGGGCCGCGCGCTGGTACTCGCCCAGCGCGAGATCAAATTGTCCATCCGCCAATGCGCGATCGCCCAACCATTGCCTGGCTTCGACTGCGAATTCCGTTGGTTCGAATTGGACCGCTGCCAGCCGTACTGCCGCCGCGTCGCCCGCGGCAATCGCTTCGCGAATTCGCACGCGGGCGATCGCCGCGTGATTGCGAATGATCGCCTCGCGCAGCGCCGGGGAACTGCGAATGGCGTGCAGCACCGCGACAGGCATGGTTACCAGCAGCGAATCGTCGCCGCCCCAACGCGCCAGTCCACGCGTTGCATCGACCGACAACGTCGCGATGAGCCGCGCAGCCTCATCGGCCGATCCCGACTCCAGAATCGCCTGCAACTCGCCCAGCGCATTGTAGGTGTCCTTATCGAGCTCCTCGATCAGCGGATGCTGCCACCCCGGCTTGGGACGCAGCGCCGATTCCACGCCGCGAACGCGACTCGCGCGGGGCTCGCTGCGCTGCGCCGCGAGCCGGCGCGAGACTCGTTCCCCGGAAAGACTCGCGCGCCGCGCCAGCGATTCGCCCCAATCCAGCAGCGGTACGTTCTCCTGATGATGAAAAAAGCGAACGCGACGGCAGAAGTCGAACGCGTCGTCCCACGCGCCGCGGTACAAGTACGTCAACAACTCCAGTCGCACCAGTTGCGGATCGACGAGCGGATAATTGGCTTTGGTATCGAGCGGTAAATGCATAAAAGCCGGACGAATGTCGGAACAAGGGAGTTGGGCCCCGGCGCGAAACATCGCCTGTCCCAACTGCTGGTACCGTTCCACCAGCAGCGGAACGACGGCATGCGTATTGCGCAGATCGAGCAGCAACGAAGCCTGCTCCAACGCGCGCAACTGAAGATCCACAGGCCATTCCAGTTGCGGCAGATCGGCCAGCAGATCGAGCAGCAGCGGTTCACCGATAACCCGAGTGCAACCGGCGGCCAAGGTGCGCAGGGCCGCCGCACGCCGCCAGACCGACAGTTCCACGTCGCTCGGACGACTCGGATCGACCTGCTGCAGCCAGGCCTCGCGCGTGATCGCGTCGAGGACCGGCGGGGCCTTCTTCAAAACCGTATCGGGGACCATTGCGGTCAACGCGTCCAGCGGCCGGATCTCACAATGCACCAACCGCAGGCCACAGCCAGACGACATCGCCACATGGTGCAACCCCAGATGCGTCGCGCCCAACGGCACCGGCAAGGTTTGTTCGAGCTCCGCCCAATGCACACCATCGCTGCCCGTCCAGCATCGTGCGACGCCCGAGCCGACCACCAGCCGCAGCCAGTGGCTGCCTGAATTGACCGGCAGGTAATGTTCTGCCACGCTGGGATAATTGTCTTCGCGGGCGTCCTCGTCGCCGCGCACGGCAAGGCACAAACCGCCGTTGCGGCGGTCCTGCATCCACCGCACCACTTGTCCCGGCCGCTCGCCTGGCTTGCCGAGAAACACCCCGGCGCCGGACCCCGCCTGCTCGATTTTCAGCACCACTTCGCGCAGTTCACCGTTCGGTAACGGCATCATCGCCCACCCGCGCACGGCGGCCATTTCCGCGTGCAGCTGAACCTCGCCGCCCGGCATTCGTTCCAGTCGGGCATTGGTTCCCAGTTGTTCGGTCCAATCCGACTCGGCGGGACGCAGAGCCCTCGGTTGGACGGGTCCGTCCTCACGAAGCGCGGGAGGCGGCGCGCTGTGCACCATCGCAATTCCGTAAAACGTGGCCTTTCCCGAAAACAGCACCTCGTCGGGAATGGCGCCGGGAAACGGCGCTCGAAGCAGCACCACATCGCCGCGCGTTACCAGGACCTCTCCGTGGGCGGGTCGGATTTCGATCGGGCCGCCGAGCCGCAGATTCGTGCGCCGCGCCCGCCCATCGTCGGTGGCAAGGAGCATCCACGCCCCGGGCGCCGCCGCCGTGGATTCGCGTTCGATTCGATACGCCGACCAACGCCAGTTATCATCCTCGTGGTAAACGAGCGCTACCCCCTCCCGACCGCGATAGAGCTGAATCTGCAATCGCTGGTAATTCTCCATCCAGACGCGCAGGCCGTGGTGCGGTCCCAGCGGTGCCTTGAGACGCAATACACCATCGATACCGGCGCATTGGCCCACCGTGGTTCGCGCGTCGACGATCCGCTGTGGATTACCGTCCAGCGGTTCAAACCACTTTTCGAGGTATTCCCGCCGTGGCAGGAACTTGCCCGTCTCGAAAGTGTCAAAACAGACCTGCTCGAACGGCGGCAAAGGCCGATCGTCCACCAGCGCATCGTGCCAGGGTGGAACCGGGGCCTGCGGCGCAACCGACTCCCGGACGGGATCCGGGAGTTCCGGTTCTTCCGGCTGTTTTAACGGCAGTGATGAATCCGGTTCGTTCACCGCGGGACCGCCGTCGGCGGACGCATCGGTTGCTGCGTGGTCGGAATGGTCGTCGGCCCCGGCCGAACTCGCCGCTCTCGTTCGATCGGTGGACGGATCTCCTTGCTGGTTCGCCGGATTCGTCGGCACCGCCGCGTCCGTCGCCTTTTCTTCCCGTTTCCCCGCTTTCGATCTCCGATCGACGACGGCCCGCCGTGACCGTTCGTCGATACCGGTTCCCTCCGCCACCATGCTGGATCGGTCGGACTGGGGCCTGCGACTGCGCACGATTCCATAGCCGACAACCAGCACCAACACTCCCGCCGACACCGCAAAAATCGCTAGCCGGTGAGTTCGAACCGCAGGCTGACGCGGGGCTCGGGAAAGAATCATCTCAGGTGTTATGTGGATGCGACTCAACGCGGTCGCAAGATAGGTCTCCATCCGCAGTTGTTCGAGCAACACTTTCCGCACTTCCTGCGACTGTTGCATCCGCTGACGCAACCAATGGATTTCCGCGATCGACAATTCGTGCGGGGACTTCGATTCCAGCAGCTTGATCAGTTCATCATCACGTTGCGGAACGGTCATGAATCACACCCGCCGTCGGAGAAACCAGGTTGGCGATCGGCATCGCGGGAATCGGAGTCGAGGCAGTTGCGCAGGGCTTGCCGCGCGCGGAACAACAACAGTTTTACCGCCCCCTCGCTGCGTTTGAGCCGCTGGCCGATTTCCTGCAGTCGGAGTTGCGACTGGAATTGAAGCTCCAACGCCTCGCGTGCACTCTTTCCCAGCGATTCCAGGCATGTGGGCAGGCGAGCGACCACGTCATCGTGATCGTCGTTCCGGGGGGAAGGAGCCTCGTTGGCTTCCAGCATCAAACAGAGATCGGACCAGGCCTGTTCCCGCGAACGCAGGTTTTTCCGCACGAATTCCCGCATCACGTTTCTGGCAATCCCGATCAGCCACGCCCGCAAGTTGACACCCCGGGGAAGTCGTTCGCGCTGCAGGTAACAGCGTAGAAAGACTTCCTGGGTGATGTCCTCGGCGTGGCCGCGATCGAGTGTTCGGGCACGGACGTAACCAAAAACGGCCCGTTGGTGCTCCTCGAGCAACGTCGCAAAGGCGTCCCGATCACCGGACTGCACCGCGCGCACCAGGGCCTGCTCTGCCGTCACGCTGGTGGCAACCGAGGAACTGCGGGCCACCGTTCGCGCGGGATCGCTCACACTAGCGATTGCCTCGCGCGAAGTCAGAGGTACCAGACGGGATGCGGCATCCATCGGCGACGATTCTCACTCCAAAAAATTCTCCCCCATTCTACCTGCCGCAAATCCGCAATCAACGGCGACAGATCGGTTGTCCCGGCTTTTTCCGGAATCGGCTCGACGCGGCGCAATGAACCAATTCAGACGCTATGATGGCAGCGCAGATACTGTTGCGGTACTTCAATTTTGGGGGCAACTTCGTAGGCAAACGGGCTACGATCGTATTGCCCGCAAAGCGTGGCGCGAATGTGCTCCAAGGCCCTCGCGGTATCGCACCAGCCGAAGGTGATCGATTCCACCTGGACCGGCCTGCCGCCGCGACCATCTATCTTCACCACGGCAAATTCCTGCACCCCGTCGGGACTTGTCGAATCGTTGAGGAACCAGTAGCCATCCAGTTCAAACCCGGTGCAGCAACACCAGGATGTCCCGGTCAGTTTGCAGGCGAGCTCCTCGGCCGACGCGGCCGGACAGACACACCATCTCCGATTGCTGTGCAACATCGATTTCCTCCTCGAAGCGCAGCGAGTGAACCGGTCGCGCATCGCGGGAAGCAAGCCCCCAGAATACTAAAACGGATCAGGAGGCGAAAACCGACAAAAGTCGTTAAAAAAGCGGGGAACGGGGAAAACGTGTCGAATGGTTCGCTTTGATTTGTGCGTCTCGAAACAAGTTTCGAGTTACGTCGTGTCTCCCCGTTCCCTGTTCCCCATAACCCGTTCCCCCGTTCTGCCTTGACGTAATCCAGGCGCAATGATATTTACCTCCTCGGGAAGAACTTACTCTTTTCGGCACTCGTCCTGTCGGGCTTGAAGAAATCGGCTGCATGCTAGCGTACACGCTGCGGACTTTGGTGTTGGCGGGGGCGCTCTTGAGCGTCGCGACATCGCTCCCTGCGCAGGTGACGCGTTTACCGCCCGCGAACAATCCCAACACCATGGTGCCGATCCAGCCGCCCGGCACAGCTTTCGGAGGTGGCAATCTACCTTCAGGCGCGACTCTTGGGGTTCCGCAGTTTGACCCTTACGCCAGCGCACCCAACGTTGGTGCGCCCGGAACGTTATTTCCCGGTCGGCAGCCGGCGCCGCCCGGCTGGGGACAGCCGGTATACGGCCAGCCAAATTGGGGTCAACCGTTGGGAACAACGGGCGCGCCGCCGTTCGGGTCGCCGGCGAACAGCGGGCCATACGGCCCCTTCGGAAGCGGCACGGGAGATACCACGACTTGGGCCTCGACCAGCCCCCCATGGCGCAACGGTGCCTATGGTGGGGGGATGAATTCGAATCCTTCCGCCTTTCCAGGACAATCGCCTAATTCGCTTTTCCCCGACGGATTTAATCTCTGGGGCCAGGGGGGGCCCGCGGGGGAACCGCCGCTTCGGCTGTTCGAGAACCTGCGAGGCCGCCACACGTTTCTGGCAGGCTCCGACGGACGGGAAATGAATATTAGTGACACGGAGGTCGAAACGACGCTGCAATTGCCAAATTTTCTCGGCCTGGGACAAACGCTGCAGGTGACGCCCGGATTCGGAATCCACCTTTGGGACGGCCCGCAGCCGCCATCACGGGCCGACATGCCAGGCGTGGCCTATTCGACGTTCGTCGAGGGTGCGTTCCGCACCGATACGGCGCGATCGTTCGGCGCCGATGTGAGTGTCAGCGTCGGCGTCTATTCCGACTTCAATGCGGTGACCACGGAGAGTATCCGGATTCAAACCTACTCGTTCGGCTGGGTACGATTGACTCCGGCGCTGACATTAAAAGCGGGGATGAACTACATCGATCGCGTCGATCTGGCCTTGCTGCCGATCGTGGGTCTTTACTGGGAACCGAACCCCCAATTGCGTCTCGACATTACATTCCCGCGCCCGAAACTGGCTCGATCGCTGGGTACGGTTGGAACGACCGACTATTGGATTTACATCGCCGGCGAATATGGCGGCGGTTCGTGGACCATCGAGCACTCTCATGATGGCGGACCGTCGGATCAGGTGGACATTAACGACATTCGATTGGCGCTGGGCCTGGACTTCGTGAATCAGCGCAGGTTGCGCGGCAACTTCGAAGTCGGCTGGGTGACGGAACGTCGATTGGAATATCGGCATCTGCCGGGCGAGAACGAGTCGCTGCGCGACACCTACATGTTGCGACTGGGACTGGTTTATTAACGGGGAGCAGCGCCGGATGTCGCGTCGAACGGGAAAATGCAGGGGGCCGCTTTCGGCGATTCGAGGCGGCATCTGGCTTCCTGTCTGTGGATTGGCGCTCTGCTGCTCGATTCTCACGGCGCGGGCCATGCCCGACGACGGTGCACGGGCCGAAGCGCCAGGCCCGATCGGGGCATCGAACGCATCCGCGGATCCCCGCGGCAGCCAGGAATGGCTTGAGCCCCGCGCCGCCGCGGAGTTAGCGCAGCGAACGGCTACGGTGCCCGGCGCAGCGCCGACGGACGATTTTCTGCGTCCTTTCCCAGGGGAGTATTTTCCGCCGCCGGACGACGACTGGCTTGCCTGCGACCCAAAACTTTCCAGCTTCAAGAGCGGCTTCTTTCAAAAGCTCTCTTTGCAAGGCACCTGGCTCGACCGTGGCCATGCCGACGATCTGGGCATTACGGAAGTCGAACTCTTCGCGACCTTCGCGCTGCCGATGCCGGTGAAAGAATGGCCGATGCTGATCACGCCCTACTTTAACCAGCGCCTTCTGACCGGCCCCAATGCGCCCGACTTGCCGGCGACGCTCTACGAGACCTACGTGGAATTCCTCTGGGTGCCGCGATTCAATGAACGGCTGATTGGCATCCTGGGAGTGGCTCCCAGTGTTTACAGCGATTTCCAGGCCAGTGACGCTGACGGGTTTCGACTTACGGGCAAGGGCCTGGTCCGTTACGATATTGTGCCCGATCGTTGGCAGCTGCTCGCGGGCGTATTGTATTTGAATCGCGATGACATCCGTCTGCTGCCGGCCGGTGGAATCACCTGGACCCCGAACGACGACATCCGTTACGAACTGATCTTTCCGCGACCCAAGCTTGCGCACCGCATCAGCTTCACGAATACCTCGGAAGACTGGGTCTATGTTGCCGGGGAATTTGGCGGCAATTCGTTCGCCGTCCTGCGCGACAGCGGGCTGCAAGACAAAGTGACGCTGCGCGACATGCGATTTCTAGTGGGCTGGGAGCGCAAACGCAACGGCGGCGCGGGAATTCGTTTCGAGGCGGGATATGTGTTTGCCCGAAGCATCGAATTCCGATCGGGGACTCCCGACGTGGAACCCGATCCGACGATTCTGTTGCGCGCGGGAATCGCGTTCTGATCGAGCAACCTGTTCCCGAGAAGTGGACCCCAAAAACTGGTCCAGCGGCGAAGACGCAAATTTTTCGGGGTCCACTTCTCTTGGTCGCAGCTCGCATCTGTTGTGGCGACAAACAAACAGTATCTCCTGGTACGAGCTTGCAACCGCACTCTTAGCTGCGAAGCGGCTAAGAGTGGTGTAGCAAGCGGCGCAGTTCCGATCGCAAGAGCTGACGCTGGGGTCACCGTTGCTGATGAGCCTGCTTCCGGATCGTTGGGCGGCGCTGCATCCACAGCACTATCGTCTGCAGGCCGCTATCACGGGCAACCACCCCTACGCCCAACTCGCCCGAGTCGCCAGCTGATTAACCCCGGCCGAATCCCACGGTCGGGGTGCCAACCCGAAGTCCTGGCTTTGACAACGTACTATTGAGTCCGGGCACCGATGCGGACCTGCATTTCGACGGCACAGCCAGGCGGCAAACTGCGCCAGCCAAGATCGGAGTCCCTCTTGCGCAAGTGAGCGGCTCCCGGCACGCACGTATACGGCTCGATACAGAGCGCCTCGCGGTGGGGTGGGTTGTAGACCACCAGTTCGCGAAAGTCTTCTCCGAAGTCGATCCAAATCTGTCGCCCACTCGCCGGCTCGTCCACGGTGCAGCGGCATCGTCCCGCCGCAAAGTCCAGCCCGCCAAAGACGTTGTCCAAGGCAAGGTCGCCAAAACGGATCCCCTGAACCAGGCGAGGGTCCGCCGGCGACGAATTTCCGGTCGCGATCAGCGACTGCAATTCCCATTCGCTGTTAACGGGCAACCGCACGACGCAAGAATCGGCTGCTGAGGGCGGGGGCGCCAGCGGCAGGCGAAAATAGGGATGGATCCCGAACCCGAACGGCAACGGCAGATCGCCCGGATTGTCGAATCGATAAAGCGCGGTCAAGGTGCAGCCGGCAATCGAATAGGTCGCGGTAATGCGGAAGTCGCTCGGCCAAAGCTTCGCAAGCTGCGGTTCGTCGCGATGCGCGTGGAATGTCCCGGTCACCGAGTGCCGCGATTGATCGACGATCCGCCAGGCTCGATCGAGCACGAAACCGTGGATTGCGTTGCCGCGTCCATCGTTCTCGGGCAAGTTCCAAGTCTGGTTGTTCCAGTGAAACAATCCACCCTGGAGTCGTCCGGGAAACGGAAACAAGATCGGGATGCCGCTGCCGGAAGGCCGCTGGCCTCCGTCAGCAAACCGGTCGGCTGCCCAGAGCAGGTTCCAATCGCCGTGCCGACCGCCGCCATCGTCCATCGACAAGGTCAATTCGAACAGATTGAAACCGAACTGAGGCGCGATGCGGGCCCGCATGCCCCGGGAGTCATCCTGGATTGTGATGATGTTCATCTCGGCAATTCCCCGCGATAGACGACGCCGAACTTGTCAGCGGCACGGACCAGTTGCTTCCAGTTCTCTTCGTCGAGTTCAATTCCTTCGCGCAGGCGTTGGGCCAGCGACACACGTTCGGGATCACCTGGGAGCGTAATCTGCCGCACGCCATCGACGCGCGGGCACGAACGCTGGTAGGCGACAAGCTGGCGCACTTCGTCGCGAAAATGGTCGCGCCCGCCGAAGGCGCTCGGATCGATCAACAGCATGAAAACACAATTTCCTTTTTTGGGATACGGAATCTCCCGCGCGCAGACGCCTCCCGACAATGCGCCCGTGAGTATTTCGATCATCAATCCGAGGCCGAAACCTTTATACGATTGCGCCCCGCCCATCGGCAGGATCGAACCGGGCGGATTGCCGTACAGGGTATTCGGGTCGTTGGTTGGTCGGCCTTCGCTGTCCAACAGCCAACCGTCGGGCACAGGCTGACCGGCGATTTTCTTGACCCGGACTTTGCCTTCGGCGGTCGCGCTGGTGCTGAAATCAAGGATCAGCGGCTGGTCGTCGCACGGCGCGCCGATCGCCAGCGGATTGGTGCTCAGGCGGGGTGACTTTCCGCCGGGCGGCGCCACGCGAACCGCCGCGCCGTGGGAATTGACCATCAGCATCGAGACCAGGCCGCGGGCCGCGGCCTGCTCGCAATACTCCCCCAGCCGTCCGATATGTCCGCAGTGAATCAGCGTCCCGATCGCCAGCCCATCGGACTGCGTCTTGGCCGCCAATCGATCGAGCAGATCGCGCGCCTGGACTTGCCCGAAACCCCAATGCGCGTCGGCGACGACGCGCGTTGGCGATTCCTGAAGCAGTTCGAACGGGGCGCGGGAAACGACTTCACCGTCCGCCAGTGCCTGGATGTAGAATGGCAGACGCATCACGCCATGCGATTCGTAGCCGCAGAGATTCGCGTTGACCAGACTGGCGGCGACAACTTCCGCTTCGTGGGGTGCGGCCCCGGCCGCGCTGAGCAGATCGCGCGAGAAGGACTCCAGCGGCAAGGCATTCAATTTTGGCATCGGCGTTAACTCCAAGGTGAGGCGGACGGATCGGGCGGGCTGTCTGGCGACGCGTCGAATTCCAACTGTCGGCAAGCTTCATAGGCGGCGATCGCCACCGAATTCGAGAGGTTCAGGCTGCGGACCTGGGGGCGGATTGGGATTTTCAAGAGCTTATCCGCGTAGCGGGCCAGCATCGCCGGCGGCAAGCCGGACGTTTCGCTGCCAAAGACCAGGGCATCTCCCGGGGCGAAACGGGTGTCCCAGATCGACCGCGTACCGGACTTGGAAAAGAACCAGAAGCGTCGGCCTTCGAGGCGGTGTTCGACTTCTTCCCAGCGATCCACGACATCCCACTCCAAGTGTTCCCAATAGTCAAGCCCGGCTCGGCGCCGCGTTTTTTCGTCGATGCGAAATCCCAATGGCCGTACCAGCCAGAGTTTCGCGCCCACGGCGACACAAGTGCGCCCGACCGCGCCGGTATTGGGCGGGATCTCCGGTTGGTGCAAGATGACATGCAGTCGAGGTTCGTAAAGCACAGAAACGGGATACCAGCGGACGAGGTCGCCGTCAAGGCGGTGCCTGCCTCGCCTGCCTCGCCTGCTTGACCTTTGACCGCCTGCAACGCTTAGCGTTAGAATCAGGCCACCGGATGCCAGGACTTTATCGGGAGGTCAAGATCATGGGTCGTTCTGAGAAACGGGGATGGGCGGTACTGGGCGTCATCGTTGTGGTCAGCCTGCTGCGGGAACCGTTGCGCGCGGAATCGCTGCCGCTCGTCGACGGGGTGGAAGCACAACCGCTTAAGGCGCAGGTGCGCCGTGTGGTCGATGCACTCGATTTTCTTGGCGAGCCGCTGACCGGGGAGCAAAAGTCGCAATTGCAGCAGGCTCTTGACGACACCAACGACCAGCGCGCGGTCAAGCGGATCCAGCAGATCCTCGATCCGCTGGCGCTCTTGGGCGTCAACATCAATCCCGAAAGCCGGGTCAAGGTGGCACGCGGCGCGGCGCCGGCCCGGCTGAACGAGCAGGGTTGGCGCGTTTTCCTTGTGAAAGTTCACAACGAAGCGGGCGTAACGGCGGCGTTGAAGGCGTCCAGTCCCAACGCGGCGCCGCTCTACCAGCGATCCAGTAACTCACCCGAACCAAAACTGAACATTCTTCCCAAAGATATCCCGGACCGCTGGATGGATCTGGAACTTTTCGGCAAACAGCCGCTCAAACCGGAACTCGAAGGCTTGGCACTCGAGTATCATGTCGCTCAGATTTACAGCCGCGATCGAGGCAAACGGGAGGCCAAGTTCGCGTTCGACGTCGGACAAGGCACGCAAGATCTCGGCTTTCGCAACGAGGTTTCGGTGCTGTTCGACTGTGCCCCGGCGGTCAAGGTGATCCTGGGTGTGCGGGACGTCGATGGCAAGCCAACCACAGGTCAATTTATTTTTCGCGATGCGCGCGGGAGGGTCTATCCTTCCAAGGCGAGACGCTTGGCTCCCGACTTTTTCTTCCATGACCAGGTTTACCGTCACGATGGCGAACATGTGGTCCTACCGCCTGGAAAATACCAGGTCATTTACGGACGCGGACCGGAGTATCGCGTCGCAACCCGTACGATCGAAGTGCCCGCCACGGAACAACATCGCGAGACATTCTCCCTGCAGCGCTGGATCAAGCTGGCGGATCACCGCTGGTTCTCCGGGGACCATCACGTCCATGCCGCCGGCTGCGCGCACTACGAAGCGCCCACCCAGGGTGTCGGCCCCGAAGATATGATGCGGCATATACTGGGCGAAGATCTGAACGTCGGATGCGTGCTGTCATGGGGCCCGTGCTGGTACGCGCAGAAAGAGTTTTTCGAGGGTGACATCCATAAACTTTCGACGCCCGACTACCTGATGCGCTACGATGTCGAAGTTTCCGGATTCCCGAGTTCCCACGCCGGTCATCTCTGCCTGCTGCGGTTGAAGGAGGACGACTATCCCAATACAACGCGGATCGAAGAATGGCCGAGTTGGGACTTGCCGGTATTGAAATGGGGCAAGGAGCAGGGCGGCGTCGTCGGATTTTCGCATAGCGGCTGGGGCTTGGAGTTGCCCGATTCCGAAACGAAGCTACCCAGTTATGCCATGCCGAAGTTCAACGGCATCGGCGCCAATGAATATGTGGTCGACGTCGTGCACGACGTATGCGATTTCATCTCGAGTGTCGACACCCCGATCCTCTGGGAATTGAGTGTCTGGTACCACACCTTGAATTGCGGTTATCGCTGCCGCATCAGCGGCGAAACCGACTTTCCCTGCATCTACGGCGATCGCGTCGGCCTGGGGCGAATCTACGTCAAGCTCGACAACGATCAGCCGCTGAACTTTGATGCCTGGGTCGATGGGTTGAAGGCGGGCCGCAGCTACTGTTGTGACGGGCTGAGCCATCTGATCGACTTCAAGGTCGAGCGTCTGGGCGTGGGGGAATCACTTAACGGCAACCCACCAAGCGTCTTGGCCGCTTCGTCGGGCAGGAAACTGACGATCACAGCCAAAGCGGCGGCCCTTCTGGAGAATGAGCCTCAGGAACAGATTCGCAACCGACCGCTGCGCGACAAGCCTTATTGGCATGTCGAACGCGCGCGGATCGGTAATTCCAAAAAAGTCCCGGTCGAACTTGTGGTCAACGGGCAGGCCGTGGCGAAGACCGAAATCGATGCCGACGGGTCCCTGCAGGACATCCGGTTTGAGTACACACCGGAAATCTCCAGCTGGATCGCCTTGCGGATTTTCCCCAGCAGCCACACGAACCCGGTGTTTGTGGAACTGGATGGCAAACCGATCCGAGCCAGCCGGCGCAGCGCACAGTGGTGCCAGGAAGCCGTCGACGTCTGCTGGCGAGCCAAGGAAAATGCCATCCGTCCCGCGGAGCGTCCCGCGGCGCGCGAGGCGTTTGATCTGGCGCGCCGCCGCTATGCCGAAATTGCGCGGGAGAGCTTTGACGACACCCGCTAACGGCGTCGGCCCCGTTTCCGACGCTCCGGGCCGTGGAGTTCGCTGATCGAGGGATGGTTGAATTTTGCCAGCCTTACCGCCCACCAGTCATCGGGCGCGAGTAACGAGGTGGGAGCACAGCGGCGCGTTGATTCCGCCTGGAGGTGTCCCGAGTCATCACGCATTTGATCGACGAACAGGCGCCGTCCCTGTTCAAATCGTTCCTCACCCACCACTTGCCGGATCGGTCCCAGAATTGCGCGACCCCGTGCACGACGCCGTGCTGAAAGGAAATCCGCTGCATTTCCGGACCATTGGGATACCACCGGGTCGCCTGTCCGTGCCGTTCGCCGTTGTGAAAACCGATTTCGCTGATCTTGTTACGCTGCGCATCCAGAATCGTCCACGCACCGTGCAGTTGCCCATCCTGGAACGTCGCCTGGGCGACAAACGGACCGAAGTAGAGTTGGTACGGCATTTCGGACAACAGGAGCACCTGCCCAGCCTGCAACAGCCGAGACTATTTCCCGGCGTAGAGAGATTGTCGCGGCATTCTCCCGAAACCACCAATTCTCCCGCGATGTTCCACATCCGCCAACGGCCATGTTGCCGCACCGAGCCGTTCGCATCGCGAATGAGGTCCCGTTCGATCATCACGGTCCGTTGGGATACAGTTCCCGCAAGGTCTTCGCGGGCGGTTCGCCACCCGAGTCCTCCTGCAATGCCGGGAGACCATCCTTCGGTGAGGCGGCAGGCACGCCGGTCAACTCCCGGTTCTTGTTCACCGGCGGAACGGCCGGCTTGGGCCGCTTTGCCAGAGTCGGTTCGGCCGCGTTCAGGAACCCGGCACTGCAGAGCAGAAGGGGCGCCAGGCGGGCGAAAAGGCGGGGAATGACGGTGTAAGGGGTGAAAAAGGGGCCCAGCAAACGAACGGGCGGTTGTGGACATGCGCACTGCTTTGCGTCGGATCCACGGCGGGCAGGATTATCGATCCCGGGGTCCAATCGACCCAAGCCAATCCCTTTATCGCCATCGGCCGAATTGGGTCCGACTTTAACGGGGATTTCTCGGGAGCGGATAAATCGGAAAATCGGTAGAAGTTCGCAGCCGTTTCCCCGGAGACCGTCGACGACGGTCGGGACGAACACCACCCCACACTCCCCCCTCCAGGGGTGGCTGGTTTTGGTATTACCGCGCTACTGATGGGTGACAATCGCGTTTGGTGCTTTCACTTGAGAAGATTGCAAGAACGCCAGTTTTGAACTACAAGTAAGGGTACAGTTTTTTTCCATAAAGGTTTTCTAGGGAGGTCGAATTGATGAGTCGGCTACATCGCTCGAAACGCGGTTTCACGCTGGTGGAATTGCTGGTGGTCATCGCCATCATTGGAATTCTGGTGGCCTTATTGTTACCTGCCGTCCAGGCCGCGCGCGAAGCTGCCCGACGGTCCCAGTGCAATAACAACCTCAAACAGATCGGTCTGGGATGCTTGAATTACGCGGACAAGCACCAGGAGGCACTGCCGCACAACTGGGATGCTGGTTCGACCCCACACACGATAGCTCCCGTTTTCGGCACGATAGCCCAGACATATGGATATGTCCGCAGTTTTTCCTGGATGGTGGCGTTGTTGCCGTACATTGAACAACAGCCGTTGTATGAGAAGATCAACTTCAATGACATCGAAGGCAATATTGGGATCGTCCCGCGCGACCAACAGAATTATCCCTTGGTATTCAACCAGAATTTGAGGCAGACGGTTATCAAGACCTTTATCTGCCCTTCCAACCAGCAAACGGCAGTTCGAGCGAACCAGAGTGACAGCTACATGAACAATAGGCTCAGTATGTTGGGCGCCGGAACCGACTACTCGGGAAACCTAGGTCATTTATACCTGGCTGCGACTTCAGGTCTTCCAGCGCTGACACCCTGCAACACACCTTTTCCAGTCCACCCGGACACTCCGACGATTGATCCGGATGATGACCGCTCGATCGTGAAAGTCAACGGCTGCTTCAATTACCGCGGCGGCTACCGTGTGGCGGATATTCTCGACGGTACGTCGAATACGATTCTCTGCTACGAGAATATGCACTGGATCGGCCGCGACTATTTTACGCCGCCGCACAGCGTAGAATTTAATTTGGATTACTCGAGGGTCAACGGCAACAGCTCGGCGTGGATGAGCCCGTACGGCGCCATCGGCAACATGCGCTATCCGCTCAACAACGTGCGGTGGAACAAGCAGTTCACTTGGATGATCATGAATGTCCAGGACTGCCAGACCTGGGGCAGCAATCATCCGAACGGCGCATTAGCCGTTCGTGGTGACGGAAGCGTGACGTTCTACGTGAACAACATGTCCGATAACGTGCGTTATGCGCTGTCGACCCGCGCCGGAAATGACCCGGCCACGGAAGAGGGGTACTAGTTCCTCGGACGTTGTCGGCCCGCATCAAATCGGGGCGGCACAACACAATGGTTTTGACCGGGCCTGGGATTGAAAGATCCCGGGCCTTTTTTTTCCAGGTGTCCCCGTTCCCCGTCACGCCGCGATCTTGCGTCGAGACCGACTACTCGCCGAGGCCAACGACTGGATCTCCGCCTGGGTCAATCGGGTCCAGCGTCCGCCCTGTTCCAGGAATACGATCGATCGATCGTGGAGAATCCGGGGGATGAAGAACCAGGCTTCCCGCATCGAATCGGGGTCCTGGTCGGCGTGGACGAGCAGCAGATCATTGCCTGGGATTGCGTTCGCAGTCCGTGCCAAAGCGGAGAGTGGATCTCCTGGGACCAGCTGGAGCTTGATCGGTTGTGGTTTCAATTCGGCATGAATTTGGCGCAGGGTGAGATCGGCCAGCTTCTCCGTTCTGCTTTCAAACAGGTCGATCCCGACGAACCGCAACGTCTGGTCGGGATGATGCCAGAGCGCGATTTCCAGCAGCCTCGAGGTTCGCTGCCGGTTGGCCATTCCAATCTGAACGATCGACTGGGGCCGTTCGCGATGGACGGCGCGCCAAAGTGGCCGATCGCTGGCCGGTTGGGAGAGATAGGACAGATAGGCGTATCTTAGCGTCCGCAGCAGCGTCACGGCGCATTCCTTTGCGGCAGTGAGTCGAAACGGCAAGGCCACCATAGAGATTCGGATGACGGCCCGGCACCGGTCCAATGGAAAGCGAAGCACCGTTAGAGTCTAGCTGTGCGGGTTAATTCGAGACGGGCCTGGAGGCCCGTCCCACGTCAATTCGGCGGGTCCCGATCAAGGGGTTCTTCGCGTTTGCGTTTACTCTAGCCGGACCTAGAGTTTCGCGTGGCTGCCTGGCACTTTACGGCAGCTGCCGCTCCCTCGCGATTTCCCAGCGATTTCGTCGCAATTTTCCCCGACTGCGGCGGTAGACCGTCATCCGGTCGGTTGGTGCCTTGCGCGCCCTGGCAGCGTACGGCCCTGCTGCCGTTCACGACAGCCCTCCAGCAACTGCCGGAATCGTCCGCGGAGCCCGTATGTGGTCGGAAAGCGAACCGCGCTACAAACGGCAGGCCCGTTTTGAGCCCTATGAGGATCGCCTGGCGTTATCGGTTCAGCCGCACGCCGCTCCGATTACGCTCTGGCCTGTCGGAACGGTCGTCGATGCGGCGGAGATCTGTTCGCCGAATCTCCCTCAGGATTTCGCACCGCCTGCCCCTGCATCGATGCCGTCCGCGGCAATCCAGTCCTCCGGGGCGTCGCGGGAACTTGATCCGACTGGATGGAGCAAGGAAGCACGCGATCTGCGAGCGGAATTCGGATTAACCGGACAATTGCAAACGGTGGCGATCATCGACAGTGGGATCGCCTTTGATCATCGGGCGCTCGGCGGTGGCTGGGGGCCGGGCTACCGCGTCGTCGGGGGCTGGGATTTCGCGGAGAACGATTCGGTGCCCTACGACGATGCGCCGGCCGGATTCCACGGCACGCATGTGGCGGGGATTATTGGGGGCGATTATCGATCGTTCCAGGGAATGGCGCCTCAAGTCGATCTGGTCGCCTTGCGGGTCATGGATGACTTGGGCAACGGCCAGTTCTCCTGGGTCGCTCAGGCATTGGAATGGGTCCACACGCACCGCAACGATTTCGTTCACCCGATCACCACCGTGAATGTCTCGCTCGGGACGGCCTGGGAGCAGGGACAGCCGCCGGAAATGAACCGCATCGACGCGGCGCTGGCCAAGCTCCACGCCGACGGGATCTTCGTCGCCGCCGCCGCAGGAAACAACTTCAGCCTCACGAATTCGGGAAAACTGAACTATCCGGCCGCCAGTCCGACGGTGGTACCTGTCGCCAGCGTCGGCAAGGACGGCCGCATCAGCGACTTCAGCCAGCGAAGCGACCGCGTGCTGGCGGCTACGGGCGAGAACCTGTTTAGTTCCGTGCCAGACTTCGTCCTCGGCAGCGACGGCGTGCCCGACGATTTCGTCGCGGCCACCGGCACGAGCATGTCCGCCCCGTATGTCGCGGGCGCGGCGGTTCTGATACGCGAAGCATTAGCCAAGACTGGACGATCCGACATCAATCAGGACCTGATCGTTGAACTGATGCGGCGCAACGCCGATTCCGTTCCCGATCCTGTCACTAAGGCCAGTTATCAGAGACTTAATGTGACGCGGACGATCGAAACGATTTACGCGTCGGCGATCCGCAACCTGGAGACGATTACGCACACAACGTTGAGCCTGTCCGATCCTTCTGGCGGTGAAACTTGGTTCCTGCTGCGTGCAGGCAAGACGGGGTTGCTTACCGCGGAGGTTCGCACCGTTTCAGGTGCCGCGCCGATCTCTCTTGAAGTGCAAGACGCGGCGGGGCGCCGAATCGCTGCCAGCCCCACCGTCGATACCCCCATGAGTCGGCTCGACACCCAAGTGGTGCTGGGACAAACGTATCGACTGCGCGTCGCCGGCGTCGGGGATGGCGCGACCCTGCGATTGACCAACTTGGTTTCGGATTCCGGTACGCAGGTGGACGTCGACGGAACGGCGGCAGACGATCAGTTCGTCTTGGAAGATGCCGAAGTGACACGACTGACCGTCAACGGTGTTGCCTATGACTTTCGGGGAACGCGGCAGATATCCGTGGCCGCGGGACTGGGCACCGATAGTCTGATCGTCGCCGGCAGTGCCGATCGGGACGACCTGTTAATGCGACCGGGAAGCCTGCTCTGGCGGGCCACCGATTTTTCGCTGCAGGCGACCGGATTCGAATCGGTGCAGGCAATCGGCGCGGGCGGAGCCGACACCGCACAACTCTACGGCAGCCGCTTCGACGACCGCTTTGAATCCCGCGGCCAGGACGCAACGATGCTGGCTCCCGAACTGAACTGGACCTTGACAGGCTTTGCCGATATCCACATCGACGCATCCCAGGGAGGTACCGATTCTGCCATTCTGTTCGATTCGCCCGACGACGACTTGCTGATCATGGAGCCAGAATACAGCAGCATGAGCGGCGCCCGCGGGCGGCAATATGTTGCCGGATTTGAGCAGGTTCAGGCCTACAGCGGCGGTGGAAACGACCGAGTGCGAATGTATGACTCGCCGGGCAACGATACCGCGATCGTTCGATCGAAAACGGCGATCGTGATCGGACCAGGCTTTCGAAACGACGCGAGCAACTTCGGCGCGATCGAAATTTACCTTCGAGCTGGCGGATCGGATCAAACGCGATTACAGGGAACGGACGGCGACGATCGACTTGACGCCTATACCGATCGGGCGCGCCTGCAATCCGCGTCGCGACAAGTCCTGGTCGTGGGTGCTGAAGACCTGATCGTCGACGCCTCGCAGGGTGGTACCGATCGAGCCTTCCTGCTCGGTTCTCCCCAAGCCGACCGGCTGGTGATGGAGCCGGATTATACCGAGTTATCTGGAACCGGATTCCGCTACTACATCAGCGGCTTTGGCCGAGTCGCAGCCTATGGCGAGGGCGGCGTCGACGAGGCGCGATTGTACGATTCGGCGGGGAACGACGAACTCGTCGCCAATCCCTCCTCAAGTCGTTTCGTAGGTCCGCGATTTGATAACTCGGCGATCGGTTTTCCAACCGTGACCGCTTACGCCCGAGCCGGTGGTTTCGACGCGGTGACTCTTCGTGACTCGCCCGGGGAAGATCAGTTCGCCGGCAACGGCCAGACGCGTTTTGCGAGCCTGACCGGTCCCGGGTACGTCGTAAGGACCAGTGATTTTGAGAACGTTACAGCGATCGCCAGCGCGGGGCGCGATACTGCCTCGCTTACCGACTCCGCCGGCAACGACACGTGGATCGCGGAACCCGACTACGCATCGATGCGCGGCGCCGATTACTATCACTTTGCGCGCGGATTCAAACAGGTCACGGGATCGGCGACGTTTGGCGGCACCGATACCGCGCGGATATACGACGGCGCTGGCGACGATACGCTGACCGCCCAAACTCTGCTCGTCTCGCTCCGCGGCACCGGATACCTGAACGCCGCCGTCGGCTTCCGGGAAACCAACGTCTTCGGTCGAGCTGGCGGCAATAATCAAGCGGTGCTCGAGGCGATTCGCCCCGGAGACCGGCTCGATGGCGAAAAAAATCTGGCGCGCCTCCGCCGCGCAAACGAAGTGCTCCAACTTCGTGACTTTGACCAAATCGTCGCTAGAGTGCTCGATCCCGACCTGTTCCAGCCCGAACTCAAATCGGTCGACTACCTGTTTCGCGAAATAGGGGCTGAGTAGCTCGAGACGTGCGCAACTCGAAACTTGTTTTGAGCTACCAGTTTCGCCCTTTGGGCATTCCCTTGGGCTCCGTTCCGTAATAGAATCCGCCTGGACTTTCGTGAAATTCACGGAAAATGAAGCTCCCCAGGCTGCCGGGACCGGCGTAGCCAACTCGAAATTGAACGGGATTCTTTCATGGCGGAACGCGATCGTACGGCATTAGCGTGGTGGTGCGCGGCCACGATTTTTCTCAGTGCGTTTCTGTTATTCCAGGTCCAGCCGATCATCAGCAAGATGATCTTGCCGTGGTTCGGAGGCAGTCCAGCGGTCTGGTCGACCTGCATGCTCTTTTTCCAGGTTCTGTTGTTGGCCGGATACGGCTACGCTCATTTCCTGAACGAACGCCCGCCGCGGCAGCAGGCCTGGATCCACTTCGGCCTGCTGTTGATTTCGGGCCTGCTCTTGCCGATCATCCCTGGAGATCGTTGGAAGCCGGAGGGAAGTGCCAATCCGACACTGCGGATCCTGGCACTGTTGGCCGCCAATGTCGGCTTGCCCTATTTCCTGTTATCGACCACGGGGCCGTTGGTCCAAGCCTGGTTCAATCGCGCCTGTCCGTTGCGATCGGTCTATCGTTTGTACGCGTTGTCGAACGTGGGGTCGCTTGGCGCACTCCTTTCCTACCCATTCTTCTTTGAACCGCGCTGGACCACTTCGGCGCAAGGGTGGATGTGGTCGCTTGCCTACGTTGGTTTCTTGGTGATCTGCGGCAGCCTGGCGCTGGTCATTGGTCGAATCCCGGCCTTGTCAAGGCCGGATGCGACGGCCGACGAGTCGGCGAATGCAACGGCAAAAGCAACCGCGAAAGCATCTTCGAGTGGCGCGGTCACGCCTTCGGCGATGCCGTCGGCGTGGGATCGTACGCTCTGGATTGCGCTGCCTGCGCTGGCATCTACCTGCCTGCTGGCAATCACCAATCATCTTTGTCAGGACGTCGCCGTCGTACCATTCATGTGGCTGGCGCCACTCAGCCTTTACCTGATCACGTTCATCATCTGTTTCGACAACCCGGCCTGGTATCTGCGGCGTACATTTTCCGTGCTGGCGATGGCGTCGATTCTGTTCTTGTCGTTGGTGATGATGAACCGCTACGTTGCTTCGGCCGCCGAAGGAGGCAAATTAGGCTTTAAGGTTCCAGGCTGGATCGTGCATGCGGCGGTCAACGATGACTTCGGCGCCGGCGCGGTCGTTCCGGATTGGGCCCAGGAAAAACGGACGATGCTGGGAGGGTTGGGTATCGTTGACGCGCTGCGGTCGGTTCAATTGGATACGTTCAAGGAGAAGATCCGCAAGCACGTCGGGTTGTACCTGACGACGATGTTCCTGACCTGTATGATTTGCCACGGCGAGCTGGCTCGACTCAAGCCAGCGCCCCGCCATTTGACATCGTATTTCCTGATGATCTCCGCGGGCGGAGCGCTGGGTGGCACGTTTGTGGCCTTGATCTGTCCGCGCGTTGCGTCCACTTACGTGGAGTTGGACCTGAGTCTGGTGCTGGGATTCCTGGTCGCCGCGATCGTGGCGAACGGGCTGTTGGTCGCCCGCTTTCGTGGAAACCGGTCGCAATGGCGTACCTTGCCGATGATGACCATGATTTCGGCAGCCTTGTTTTCGCTGGGAGGGCTGGTCATCGTTATCAGCGGCCCATTCCGCAGCAATCCGAATCAAGATCTTGTGACACTCCGAAGTTTCTACGGAATCCTGCACGTGCAAGAAGCTGAAGTCGCGGGAGTCGACGCACCGGTCAAGTACCGCGATTTGCTCAACGGCAGAATCCTGCACGGCCGCCAGTTCGACCACCCGGATTATGGTCGGGTGGCGACAACGTATTTCGGCAGCCACAGCGGCGTCGGAAAACTAATGCAGCACTATCCGAACCAGGAGAGTCGACGGGTCGGAATCGTCGGGCTGGGCACCGGCAGCATGGCGGCCTGGGGCGATTTCGGCGATTACTACCGCTTCTATGAAATCAATCCTCAAGTGGAGTTGATCGCTCGCGTCGAATTCAGCTATTTGAAGGATAGTGCGGCGACGACGGAAGTCATGCTTGGCGACGCGCGGTTGTCGATGGAGAGTCACAGCGAGAAGCAGAATTACGACATTATTGTGCTGGATGCGTTCAGCGGCGACGCGATTCCGGTACACCTGCTGACGTTGGAGTCGGTAAAGCTCTACGATTCCCACCTGAAACCGGACGGTGTCATTGCGGTGCATATCAGCAATCTGCATCTGGAATTGGCGGGGGTCGTCGCCAAGATCGCCGAGGCACTCGACTTCCGCGCGGTGGAAATTTATGGGACTCCGTCCAACGCTGACGCCGAATTCCCCTCGTCCTGGGTGTTGCTGACCCGCAACGAGGCGTTTCTGGACATTCCCGAAATCCGCGCCGTCTCCCAGCATATTCACTCGAGAAAGCGACTGCGCACGCCGCTCTGGACCGACCAATACAGCAATCTGTTGGCGATCCTGAAAACGCAGGACGTACTACCGGTTGAAACCTACGTCTTCGGACGTTGCCAGGACAGTGAGGGCGAACCCGTCTCGAACGCGCTGATCGAGATCATTCAGTCTCCGCCATCCAACCAGGCGTCGGACGGAGTTGAATCCCGTCCTGCCCAACCTGCGGATGCGGAGAAGCGCATTCAAACTTACCGTTCCGATGCCAGGGGCCGCTTCGAAATCGAATTGCAGGACGTTCGATACGACGCCTGGGAATATCGAATCCTGGTAAGCTCGGAAAGATACGAGACCCAGGAAATCGTCATCGACGAAGCGATGCGCCAGTCGCAACGCGTTCTCGTCACGCTGCCTGCTCGGTAGCCACGTCCGCGAATTTGCTCAAGCTGCGTCGCCCTGGCGTCGAAAACAGGACATCGATCCTAAGTCGACGTGCGTCGGGATTCCCTATTTTGACTCGTCGCGATCCGATCGAGTTGCTACATTCCCGACCTTTTTGCCGAGGGCGTTCTGCAGATGGACAAGCCAACCGACGGAGAAAATAAGTGCGGCCCCGGCGGTCGAGCGGATCGGGTCGCGGAAGCGTCTTCGGTCGGGTGGGTGGCCAAGTGGCCGCTGGCAACCGCGCAACGCGCGATTGTGATGGGCGGCGGACTGGCGATGGTTTACACGCAATTGACGACATCGCCACTCGTGGTGGAGTATGCCCGTTCGCTCGGCGCCAGCAGTCTGCACATCGGTATTTTGGGCGCACTGCCGACGGGGCTGTTTTTCATGCAGTTTCTCGCGGCGTTGCTGGCAAGCCGGATACGATACCGCCGTTGGCCCTGGTTTGCCGTCTCGGTGCTGCAACGGTTGACGTTTCTGCCGGTCGCGTTTGGTCCGATCGTAATGCCCGAAGTGAGCGGAAGCACCTGGATCACGCTTCTGATTGTCGGAGGCATGTTGAACCACGCACTGCTGCATTTGTCGACGCCGCTGTGGATGTCCTGGATGGGGGACTACTTACCGCGCGACGGGCTGAGCCGTTTTTGGGGTCGCAGACACCTTTGGCAGCAGTGGACCGCGTTTGCCTCGCTGGCGCTGGCCGCTCTGGTGTTCTGGAAGTCCGGACTCGCGATGCAGAACGCGTTTGCGGTACTGATGGCAGTCGGGACGGTGCTGGGGTTGGTCGATTTGCTGCTGTTTCTTAAGATCGACGAACCACCCGCTCCGCGGATGGAACGGACGCGACTGCGCGATACGTTCTTGATTCCGCTGCACGACCGCCAGTTCCGGTCGTATGTCGAATACACCTGTTTCTGGCACTTCGCCGCCATGATCGGCGCGCCGTTTATCGGCGTTTACCTGCTGGAGCAGGTCGGCATGTCGTTGTTTGGCGTGCTGATGCTGTGGGCGATTTCCTGGATCGGCGGCGCGATGGTCTCCGACCGGGTCGGAGCGATCGCCGATCGGTTCGGGCATCGCCCCCTATTGATCGGTTGCACGGCCCTTAAATCGCTCAACATGCTGGCGATGCTCTGCACGCCCGCCAACCCGACGTGGGCGTTCTGGTTTCTCGTGCCGGTGCTGATGATGGATGCGCAGCTGAACGCCGGCATCAACATCGCGAACCAGGGATATCTGCTGAAGTATTCCCCCAGCGAGGGGCGCGCGATGTTCATTGCCAGCGGCACCGCGCTGGCAGGCATGGTTGGCGGCGTAACGGCGATCCTGGCGGGGTATCTGCTGACACGATGGTCGGAATGGTCGCCTTCGATCGGCGGTTATCCGATCTCGGGATACTCGATGGCATTTGCGCTGAGTGCCGGAATGCGACTGGCGGCGCTCGGCCTGGCCCGACGTGTCCAGGAGCCCGAATCCCACGGCACGCGCGTCGTACTGCAAACAGTCTTCCTCGAAGCGCGCTCAACGTTCGCCGAACTTCGTCGCGGAATAGTCCTCGCCAGTCCCGGACCTCGAATGCGGCGTATCGACGGAAAAACCGCCGACGGCGCAAGGGTCCACGAATCGACAAGTCAGAAGCGGGCCGCTTGACTCTTTCATGGCGACAATTGACGTCGGCAAAATCGATGCGATATAGTCATCGTAACTCGATACCCGTACCTCAACTCAAGGAGTCGCCTCATGATTTCCACCTTGGTGCTCGTCGCGGCGGTCGGCGTCGGCGCCGAAACGATTCCGTCAAAATTCATCGGCAAAGGAGCGACACAGCGCGTCGGCGGATACAGCCCGATCCGGGCGGAGATGAACGACGACGCGTCGGCGGTCAAGAAGGCGCCGGAGGGTCTTGGAGCCCCCAAGTATGGAATGGTGAAGCTCGGCGATAAGTCGTTCGGATTTATTCTCGATGAACCCGAAGGAAAGGACGCTCGTTTGTTCGTCGACGGCAATGCCGACGGGGACTTCACCAACGACGGTGCCGCCCAATGGGCGAGCCGCAAGATGGGTAACTTGACCATGTACGACGGCAATTGCGAAGTGACACTGGCTGCGGACCGACGCGGGACAGTCAACCTCTATCGCTTCGACCCCAGTGATCCCCAGCGCGCGGCGCTCAAGAACACGATTCTTTATTACGCCGACTACGGATATGAACTGGAGTTGGATCTGGACGGTAAGACGTTCGGTACTTTCGTCGGCGGCGAACCAACCGCCCGGACCTCGCTTTGGATCGATCGTGACGGAAACAAGATCCGCAGTGCCAAGCGCGAGATGGTCGCCGTGGGACGGCCGTTCAATTTCACCGGAACGACCTACGAATTGAAGATGGGGGACAACGGCTTACAGTTGGCGAAGGCCGAAAACGAACTTCCGGTCACACCGTTGCCTCCCGACTTGTCCGTCGGCAAAAAAGCCCCGCCTTTCAAGATGACCGCATTGGACGGCAAGGAGATTGAATTCCCTAAGAGCTACACTGGCAAACTGGTGATGATCGACTTCTGGGCCACCTGGTGCGGGCCGTGCATTGCGGAACTCCCGAATGTGAAGAAGGCGTACGAAACTTGGCACGACAAGGGCTTCGAGATCCTTGGCGTGAGCTTCGACAGACAAGACATGGCGGAAAAGGTCGCGGCATTTACTAAGGAAAAAGGGATGCCTTGGGCCCAGATCTACGAAGGAAAAATGTGGGATACGACTCTGGGTGAGATCTATGACGTGAGCGGCATTCCGTTTGTGCTGCTGGTCGACGGCGACTCGGGTGAAATCGTGGCGACGGTCCGGAATCTTCGCGGACCTGGTCTGAGCGAGTTCATCGGGAAAGCGCTGGAGAAAAAGAACCGGGACGTTCAGTAGTCGGACAGTCGGTTTCGCGGCGGCACGCGTTTCATCGCGTGCGCCGAGGACGGATGCCGATCCCGAGTTCGCCGAAATCGCTCCAGACGTCAGCTTCCCACTGTGCAAAACTCGCATCGTGTGCCGTCGATCGTTCGGCGCCGACGGCACGATGCACTGGATTCGAAAGATTGTCGGCCAGACGATCGGCTCCTGATTCGCCTGCAAGGAGCGACTCGAACATTGTTGCTCCGGATACACCTCGGCAAAGGGCGTCCGTGCAGTTCCCGATCGACAAACCGATGCCCTTGAAACTGATCCGGGAGATTGTCGAGTATCGGGTCAGGGAAGTCGAGGCAAAACGGAAGTCAAAGTTGCAATCCAAGTCCAAAGCGAAACTGGCCACACAGGACCGAGCGAAACGAACGCCGAAGGCTAGTTCTCGTATGACGCAGTCGCGCCAGACTCCAGGCAGTCAGAACGCGAAAACTGGCGGCAATACCCGGCGGCGTTCCAACAAATGAATCGGATGCAATCCTCGTTCGGATGGTGCCTCGCGGTTCGACCGTATCCTGGGCGTTGACAGGACAGCGCTCGCAGGGCTAGAAAATGCAGACGATCCAACGAGGGCCAACGCGTTGAGCCGTTCGAAACGCTCCCCTCCATTTTGCAAATCCACGGACGCGACCATGATGGGTACTTACATTCGATTCAGGCACCGGACAGCGGGTCATCGGCTAGGCGCCAGCGCAGTGTTGCGAAACCACCTTTGGGTGTTGGCGTTCCTCGGGAGCAGCATCGGCGCCCAAGTCCAGGGGCAGACCGCTCTCGACCTGACCAAGCCACACGCTTTCGGCGTGCACGACATGGTGCGGATGGAACGCGTCGGTGCGCCCCAGGTTTCGCCCGACGGCCAATCGGTCGTATTCACGGTTCGCGTATGGGATCCGGAGTCCAACAAGGCCACCACGAATCTCTGGGTAATGGCCAGCGATGGCGCTCGGTTACGACCGTTAACGAATGCTCGAACTCGCACCGATTCCAACCCCATTTGGGCGCCGGACGGCAAGTCAATCTTGTTCATATCCAACCGAGGCGGCTCGCGGCAGTTCTGGACGATTGCCTTGGATGGTGGCGAGGCGTCACCGTTGAGCACATTTCCTGTGGATGTGGATGCTCCGCGATGGAGTCCAGTCGGGAACCAACTGGCATTCAGCGCCGAGGTTTACCCAGGCATGTCGATGGCGGAAACCGCCAAGCGCGATCAGGCGAAGGCCGAGAATCCTGTGAAGGCTATGAAGTTCGATCGGCTGATGATCCGGCACTGGGATAGTTGGAAAGACGGAAAGCGCAGTCACATTTTCGTCGCTCCGATCGAATTCAATGCGGCAGCTGGTTGGCGGATGACCGCGGAGCCTCGTGACATCATGCTGAATGTTGATGCGGATTGTCCGATCAAGCCGTTCGGGGGGAGCGAAGATTATGCCTGGGCACCCGACGGCCGAGAGATCACCTACACGGCCCAACTCGGCAACGACATGGCGTGGAGCACCGATCTGAATCTGTATACGGTGAATCTGTCCCTGGGCGACGAGACACGCTGCATCACGGCCGGGAATCGGGCCACCGACACGGGACCGGCCTATTCACCCGATGGCCGTTGGATCGCCTATCGCGCCATGGCGCGTCCTGGTTTTGAAGCCGATCGGCTCGTGGTTCAGTTGTACGATCGGCAGCGTGGTACATCACGACCGGTTACCGCCGGGTGGGATCGATCGGCCGAGTCGATCGAGTGGCTTCCGGACGGAAAATCGATTCTGGTCACAGCCAATGAACACGCGCGTCAGAAAGTCTTTCGAGTCACTCTCGAGAATGGCTCCGTCCAACCGCTATTGAACGAGCAGTACAATTTTGGCGTGGCGCTGGCGAGCGACGCTGGGGGAGGGAAACGGCTGGTGTTCGCCCGGGATTCGCTGACGCAGCCGGTCGAAATCTGGAGCGCCGGCCTGGACGGCAGCGAGCCGCGGCAACTCACGCATTTCACCGACGCTCGGCTGCGGCTTTGCGGGATGTCGACCCCCGAGGAATTCCATTTCGCGGGACACAAGGGAGAGAAGGTTCAGGCCTGGTTGTTAAAGCCGGTCGGATTTGTCGACGGGAAGAAGTACCCCGTGGCATTCATCATCCATGGCGGCCCCCAAGGCGCGATTGAAGACCATTTTCATTACCGTTGGAATCCGCAGGCATTTGCCGGCGCTGGGTTCGCGGTGATCGCGATCAATTTCCACGGATCGACCGGATTCGGCCAGGCGTTCACCGATTCGATTTCCGGCGACTGGGGCGGGAAACCGTTCGAAGATTTGATGTTGGGATTGGACCATGCATTGACGAATTATCCGTGGCTCGACGGCGAACGGGTCGGCGCCCTGGGAGCGTCTTACGGCGGGTGGATGATCAACTGGATTAACGGCCACACCAACTGCTTCAAGTGCCTCGTCAATCACGATGGCGGTTTTGACGAGTTCAGCAACTATTTCACGACCGAAGAACTGTGGTTTCCCGAGTGGGAATTCAAGGGAGTGCCTTGGGAGAAACCGGAACTTTTCGAAAAGTTCTCACCGAGCCGCTACATCGCCCAATGGCAGACGCCAACCCTGGTCATCCATGGCGCGCTCGACTACCGCCTGGTCGATGTTGAGGGCATCGCGACGTTCACCGCATTGCAGCGCAAAGGAATTCCCTCGCAGCTGCTTTACTTTCCCGACGAAAACCACTGGGTGCTCAAACCCAGGAACAGCATCGTCTGGCACGAGACGATTCTCGAATGGCTGGATCGCTGGCTCAAGAAATAGTCCGGCGCTCGAACGGGCCGGCGATCGCGAGGAGGTCGCTTCATGGCGCTGCAGAGGTCTTGCAGGAATTGCACCATTGCTGGTTGCGGCATGCTGTTGATGGCGATGGCAATCGCCGCCCCAACGGCGACCGGCCAGACCACCGAATGGAGCATCGCGACGCCAATGTCGCCTCCGGCCTGGGCGTTGCTGGAAGGGGAATTGCTGCGGGCGAATCATGCCGCCTGCCGGGAATTCTTTCAGAAGTACTTCGACGACCGCGGGTTTCTGCTCTGCGTCGAACGCTGGGGAGGCGATGACGGCCCGGACGATGCTATGGAGTGCTGCAACGACTGGCCTCTCTTGCACGCGCTGGGCGGCGCCGATGAGTTGCTGGCGATGTACAAGCGGGCCTGGGAAGGGCACCTGCGTCAATACACTCTGGCCAAGACCAGCGACGTGCCGATGGCGCGCGACGGAATGTACTACAAGGAGTTTCCGGTCTCGTTCGACTGGCTGCACAACGGCGAAGGGCTGACCGTATTCAATCTGCAGGGACTTGGCGACCCCAACGATCCGCGGTTCCAGCAGCGCGTGTTGCGGTACGCCGGATTTTACATGAACGAGGATCCCGGCGCGGCGAATTACGACCAGCGCCACCGCCTGATTCGCAGCATGTTCAACGGCAGCCGCGGCCCGTTGCTCCGCAAAGCGACCGCCGTTGATTGGGCCGGCGATCCGATCGAAGTCGAAAATCGTTTCCACCTGGGGCACGGCGAAAAGAACTACCAGCAGATGCTCGACCACTTCCGCGATTACAACGATATCGTCGGAGACCACCCGCAGAACCTGCTGGCCACGACGCTGGCACTGAATGCGTTCATGCTCACCGGGCAGCCGAAATATCGCGACTGGCTCTTGGAATATGTCGACGCGTGGGTCGAACGTATGGCCGCCAATAACGATATCATCCCCAGCAATATTGGATTGGACGGAACCATCGGCGGCGCGGCCGGCGGCAAGTGGTACGGTGGCGTCTACGGCTGGGGCTTTTCCGTCATCGTTCCGCAGGATGGCAGTACCGCGCATCGCAACACCACCAACAAGGCGTTCGCCGGTTTCATGAACGCCTATCTGCTGACGGGCAACGATCGCTACCTTGAGCCATGGCGCAAGCAGCTCGCCAGAATCAATGCGCAGTCCAGGCTGGAGAACGGCAAACGGGTCTATCCAAAGATGTATGGTGATCAAGGGTGGTATAACTACACTCCTGAGCCGTACCTGCCCCATGTGCTGGAACTCTATTACCTTTCCTGCCGCGATCAGGACCTGCAATGGCAGGCTCGCGACGGATCCGGCACATCAACGACCGTCATGCGGCTCGATACGGACCAGCCGTGGCTGGCCTACCTGCGTGGCAACGATCCTGGATATCCAGAGCGGGCGTTACGCGCGGATCTGGAGCGGCTGCGATTGCAGGTCGCCGGCATGCGCGCCGATGCGTCAACTCCCGATACGCGTCTGGCGGACGACCCGATGCGATTCAATCCCGCCAGCGTCGGGTCGCTGGTCACGCTGATGCTGGGCGGCGTTCATCCCGGCAACCAGGGCAACGTGTTGCAGGCCCGCCTGCGCTACTTCGATCCGACAAGGCGGCGCGCCGGATTGCCCGAGGGTGTCGCAGCTCTGGTCCAGCGACTCTCGGCCGATCATGCGGACGTGATCCTTGTCAATACCGATCAAACCGAGACCCGCAAAGTCACGCTCCAGGCCGGAGGCTATGCCGAGCATGAGTTCGAATCGGTAGAGGTGGAATCGGGGCCAAAACGGGCCGTTCGGGCGCGTGACTTTACCGTGCAGCTGGAACCCGGGTGTGGTGCCTCGGTCCGGCTGCAGATGAGTCGATACCGCCATCCACCGACGATGAAATTCCCCTGGGACCGTTAGAAATTAGTACTCCGCATCTCCCTTCAATCCGGGCATCGGGATGGGGTACTCGCCGGCGGCGTTCGACTGCACGGGAGGAGGTGAATCGAGGGTCCACTTGTCGATGTCCGGCGCGTACTCCTGGTTGGAATTCAGCATCTCGTCAAAGGTCACCTCCAGACCGGTATGTGCCGCTTTGCGTCCCATCGAACAGACGACGCTCGACTCAACGCCATATTTCGCTTCATTGTATGGGGCGTCGTTGCGAATCGCGTTGACCAAATCGTTCCATTCGTTGGCGTAGGGATTCCGTTCGTCGGGAGCAACTTTGGATTCCCAGGTTTTCTTGGCTGGATTTTCCGACTGCCCCAAATAGATGCTGGAGGGCAATCCGCAATCGCCACTCTTCGACGCGACAGCGAAGCCCTGCGTGCCATGCAGGTAGCTGGAGTAAATCTGATTGACGCCCGATACGCAGCGGCCGTCCAGAAGCAGTTTCGCCCCATCCCCGAACGTGTATTCGACGGAATAGGAATCGAAATTCTGATCGATATACGGATTCCCGGATGGGCTGTTGCGATAGTGCCTGCCACCCAAAGCCTGGGCCTTCACCGGCCAAGCGTTTTTCATCCAGCAGCAATGATCGATGACGTGGATGTAAAAATCGTTAAAGCACCCGCCGCTGGCCCAGAGAAAGCTATGGAATCGTTTGATCTGCCACAGCAGTTCTTTTGGCTCGCCGGGCCACTTTTCTGAAAACGCGGAGCCGACCGGTCCCGTCATTCGATAGGCGCGCATCAATACGATGTCGCCAATCTCACCGTTCTGCACGCGTGCGTGCAGTTCCTGCAGCGCCCGGCTGTGACGCGACATCAATCCGACGGCCACTTTCAAGTTCTTGGCGCTTGCTTCTTCCGCCAGCTTGAGCATCCGGACCGAGGTAGGTCCATCGGCCGTCACCGGCTTTTCCATGAACACGTGCAGCCCCTTTTGAATCGCGTTGCGGAAGTGCACCCAACGAAACGCCAGCGGGGTCGTCAGAATGGCGATGTCACCAGGCTTGAGGCATTCCATCGCATTCTGGTAGGCGTTGAACCCGACAAACTTGCGATCGTCGGGAACGTCGACCTTGTCGGGGGCCTGCGCCTGCAAGCTCTTGTGACTGAGACTCAGCCGATCCTCGAATACGTCGGCCATGGCGACCAGCTTCATCGGCCCGTACCTGACCGACAGCGCATCGAGCGCCGCGCCGGTCCCGCGCCCGCCGCAACCAATCAAAGCCAGTCTCAACGTATTATCTTCGGCGGCGTGGACGTGCGGTATCGACACGCCAACCAGCGCGGACGCCGCAACGGCCCCGCCAGTTACCGAAAGAAACTCACGACGCGTGGAACCATTATTGTTTGCGAGCATTGGCAATCTCCAGTCGGTTGAATGCGAACCATGATACCATTGCGATCAACGATGTAAACTCTTTGCCGTTGAGTCATCGACTCGTCCGTGCGTCCATTATGGAGATCCCGCAAGCCGGCCGCAATGACTGCCGCGTGACGGGAGGCGACTCGGGGCGGTTCCACGACGCATCGATGACACCACCGGGATAATTCCGGGGCGGTGACTGTCGATCGAACCTTTGGCGATCTATAATGTCTTACTTTCGGAAACAGACCGTTCGCCGGGATTCCGCCGCTTGCCTCCAGCTGCCGCCGGGCGTTCCTGGTGACGACGAAGACGATGCCACTCCAGCTGCTCAAAATAGACTCTTCCCGCCAGCCGGTCCTGCCGTTGTTGGATGCGCTGCGAGAGAAGTTAAGCCCACGTGGTTCGGTCGTCAGCGAACAAGGGCGGCGTCGAACGATCGAGGTTTTTGGCGAACCGTTGTCACCGCGGCAGGTGGTTGAGCGAATCTGCGGAGACGTTCGGGATCGCGGATTAGAGGCGCTGCTGGAGTACAGTCGCAAACTGGATCGCTGTGAGCTGACGGCCGAGCAGCTGCGAGTCTCCACCGACGAATTAGCGGCGGCCCATCGTCAGGCGGCCCCGGAATTTCTGGCGACCGTGCGCCGAATTCGCGACAATGTGCTCGAATTCCAGCGGGCGTTGCTCGCCCGGGATATTGAGCTGCAGCGCCCTGAAGGTGTGATCTTGGGTCAGCGGTATCTGCCGCTCGCTCGGGTCGGAGTCTGTGTTCCAGGCGGAGCGGCCGCCTATCCGTCGACCGTGTTGATGACGGTTGTTCCCGCGCTTGCGGCCGGCGTGCGGCAGATCGCCGTGGTCGCACCGCCGACACAGTTCGGTGCAAATAACCCGGACGTGCTGGCGACCTGCCACGAGTTGGGCGTCCGCGAACTGTATCGGCTGGGCGGCGCTCAAGCGGTCGCGGCACTCGCGTATGGCATCGATGCGGCACCTGGCGCTTCGATCGAACCCGTCGACAAGATCGTCGGCCCTGGCAACCTGTTCGTCGCACTCGCCAAGCGCCATGTCTTCGGAGAGGTCGCCATCGATTCGATTGCCGGTCCCAGTGAGGTCGTGGTGCTGGCAGACGAAACGGCTCGTCCCGACTTTGTCGCGTCCGACCTGCTGGCCCAGGCCGAACACTCGCCGGGGGCGAGCGTGCTGATCACATGGGTTCCCGAGCTGATCGCCGCGATTGAACGCGAATTGAATCGCCAGGTGGAACGGCTGTCGCGCAGCGAGCTGACGGTCCAGAGCCTGGAGTCATATGGGGCACTGATTCTGGCTCGCGATTGCGACGAGGCGTGTGAGCTGACGAACCGTATCGCACCGGAGCACTTGCACCTGTCGATCCGCGATGCTCGTTCGCTGCTTCCCCGCCTGCGAACGGCAGGCGCTGTCTTTATCGGCCATTACAGTCCGGTCGCGGTGGGCGACTATGCGGCCGGCCCGTCCCATGTACTGCCCACTGGCGGTACGGCCCGCTGGGCGTCCGGCCTTACCGCGAACGACTTCCTCCGCGGCAGCAGCGTGATCGAATACTCGGAAGAGGGCCTGCGGCGGATCGCACCGGATGTGCAGCGGATGGCCGATCTGGAAGGATTGACGGCACACCGCGCCAGCATCGACGTTCGAGTCTCTGACGGCAAGGGTGCGTAATTCCATGAGCTACGTTCGCGGCCAGATCGTTGGGATGGCGGGGTATGTTCCGGGAGAACAGCCTCAAGCCGGCAAGTTTATCAAGCTGAATACCAACGAAAATCCGTATCCCTGTTCCCCTGCTGTAACGCTGGCGATCCAGCAATGCCTGCAGCAGGGACTGACCCGTTACCCCGACCCACTCGCGACAGCATTTCGGCAGGCGGCCAGTGATCAACTCGGCGTTCCGCCCGACTGGATCCTCTGCGGCAACGGCAGCGACGACCTGTTGACGATTCTGACGCGCACCTTTGTGGATCCGGGACGTCTGCTGCGGATGCCCTATCCGAGTTACATCCTTTATCGTTCGCTTGCCGAAATCCAGGGGGCGCGCAGCCAGGAAGTACGATTTCGACCCGACTGGACTTTGGGCGCGGATTTTGTCGCGCCGGATCCGGATCTGCGGCTGGCCTTTCTCCCGAATCCGAACAGTCCCACGGGTACGATATTGCGGCCCGAACAGGTACTGGAACTCGCAAGGCAGCTCCCATGCCCTCTGGTTGTCGACGAGGCGTACGTCGATTTTGCCGACCAGCATTGCGTGCCTTTGGTCCGGGAATGCGAGCGGGTCATTGTTACAAGGACATTGAGCAAGTCGTACGCACTGGCGGGTCTTCGCTTCGGCTTTCTGGTCGCCCAGCCACATCTGATCCGGGAAATGGTCAAAGTCAAGGATTCTTACAATTGCGACGCGCTCTCGATCGCCGGAGCGACGGCGGCCATTTCCGATGTCGACTGGCTGAACGAAAATCGGTCCCGCATCGTTTCTGCCCGCCGGCGGTTGACGCAAGAACTGCGGGCCTGCGGATTTACGGTTCCCGATTCGCATGCGAACTTTGTCTGGTGCACTCGGCCCGACTGGGAACTCAAGCCGATTTACGAGCGGCTGAAAAATCAGCGCGTTCTGATCCGATATATGCAATACCGTGACTGGGGCGAAGGCCTGCGCGTCACGGTCGGCAGCGACGAGCAAATCGATGCGTTTCTTGCTTTGTTGCGCTGCGAACTTCCCGCTTCACCCTCGGAAATACCGTCATGACCCGCATTGCCACGATCCAACGCAAGACGGCAGAAACCGAGATCGAGCTGGAGCTGAATCTCGACGGCTCCGGCCAGTCGGTGGTAAATACCGGTGTTGGTTTTTTCGACCATATGCTGACGCTTTTCGCCCGGCATGGGGCATTTGACCTGAGCGTTCAGGCGAAAGGCGATCTGCAAGTCGATCAGCACCACACGGTCGAGGACACGGGGATCTGTCTCGGGCAGGCGTTTCGCCAGGCCCTGGGAGACAAATCGGGAATCCACCGGTATGGACATTTCACGTTGCCGATGGAGGAGACGCTGATTACGTCGGCCGTCGATTTGAGTGGCCGGTATTTTCTGGTGTTTCAAGCGGAATTTCCGTCGCCGAAGATCGGCGATTTCGACAGTGAACTGGTCGAGGATTTCTTTCAGGCCTTGGCGGCCAATCTGCTCTGTAATTTGCACCTGATTCTGCACCACGGCCGCAACGGCCATCACATCAGCGAGGCACTGTTCAAAGGCACCGCGCGGGCGCTGCGCATGGCGGTCCAGATCGATGGCCGCGCAACCGGGATTCCCAGTACCAAAGGTGTGCTGTAGCCCGGAAGCCGGGCCGCGGAGTGGCACTGTCAGGACAGCTCTTGTAGAATATTTATCCCCCCTAGTAGATGAAACGCTGTTCCACCAGAGTTGTTATAACAGTGCCACCCCGCCACGGTCCGCGACTGAGTCAATTCCAGCGGCACAGTCCAAAACCACGTCAAGTACGACTCTTTCGGTAAAGTCACAGCCGAATCGAACGCTGCTGTCGATCATCTGTTCGGGTTCACCGGTCGCGAGAAGGACGAGGAAACCGGCATGCAGACTTCAGCCTCGCAGCTCGCTATGGGTTTCTGGACGAAGTTCGCTACAAGTACGGCCAGCGAGCCAATATCACGAAGGTAATGAGGACCTACGATTTATTGCCGGTCGTGCTGTATGTTGCTAACGGTACCGATTTCCTGCCAGAGGTTTCCGAGCTGTGTTGAGGATGTAAAGTGGGGTGTTTCATGCCCGTTGTCGCTTGACATACGTCTCAGCAACTCGCATAACTCGTTTCATGATCTACCGAATTTCAATTGCCGCTCTGCTGATTACCACGTTCGCGTCGTGTTCGGTAGTGAGGGGGCAGGAGTTGGTTCGAGTGCGCGGGGATCAGGTCGAAATGGTCTGGGCGGTGTCAGGGGGAGCATTGATCTCGTTTCGTTTTGTGGATGAGTTGACGAACCCGCTTAATTTCGAAATCCCCACGGGCGAACAGAAAACAGGCTACGCGACATCGCTGCGCGGCCATTTTATGTGCCTGGACCGCTGGGGAGCGCCGTCCAAAGCGGAGGAGATGCACGGAATACCATTTCATGGGGAAGCGCCGCGCGTCACCTGGGTTATTGATCAAACACCAATTGATTCGACGCAAGGAATTGTGGCTAAGATGAGCTGCGTCATGCCGCTGGCCGCTATGCGGGTGAACCGGACGGTCGTGCTTGACCAAGCCAGTTCCGTCGCCCTTGTTACTGAACAGGTGAGCAACACACATCATTTGGCGCGAATCTATAACCTGGTGCAGCATCCTTCGATTGCTCCGCCGTTTTTGAACGATGGAACGTTGATCGACAGTAGCGCGGAAGTCGGTTTCGCTCAAGATCGTCCTTTGCCCACGATGCGCGCCGGCGCGAACCGCTGGCCCACGGTATCGTTGGCAAAAGGCGATGTAGATTTGCGGCGATTTCGAGATGCGCCCGGCAATGAATCCGAACACGATGTCAGCTCGTTTACACTTTCGAAAAAGAGCGATTGCGGCTGGGTGGTGGCATCGAGCCCGCAACATCAGTTGCTGCTGGGTTATGTGTGGAGAACCGCGGAGTATCCGTGGCTTAACCTTTGGCGCTATCGTGCCGACGGAAAACTCGCAGCTCGTGGTCTCGAGTTCGGCACGACTGGGTACCATCAGCCATTCCCGATACTCGTAAGACAGCGTTCGATTCTCGATCAGCCTCTTTACGAACCACTGGACGCCGATGAAACCGTCGCGAAATCTTACCTCTGTTTTCTGGCACACATTCCCCAAGATTTTCAAGGTGTCGCCAGCCTGGAACTTGATGCCAACGTAATCCGCCTGCTCGAACGCCGCGCCAAAGATCCTCGGGAAATTACGGTGCGCACGACCCTCGCGCTGCCGACGCCGTAACCGGTTTCTTGCTCGTGTCCAGAAATTGTCCCGCCTTTAGTCATGATGCCTCTCCGGGAGATGAGCTTCGACATTGCGAAGCTTGTGAACCTGGCATCGCTGTATGACCGCAAACTTACCCCGGCCGGAAGTGGAGCGCGCTGACGAGCATCCGCTTTAGGTCCGCTTGCGACGCTGCCTGGTGGCGCGAATCCGGAGTCCGGCTAAGCTGTAAGCATCTGGGTAGGGCCTTCGCGGCCCTACCCTGCGTTGACGACGTAAGACAATATTGGTAAAAGGGTTGTTTCAAATGTCACGTTGACAACCGGTTTCGACAGGAGAAAGTTGTTTATGGGGGGGATCAGCGAACGCCACAAGGAAATTCGCCGACGTCGACAGCGCCGCAAGAAGTACAAAGTCTTTAAACGTCGGCTGACCAAAGCGGCCTCTTCTGAAAAGACCGTGATTGCGGGGAAAATCCGCAAGATCTCCGTAGGTGGTGAAGTGGTGATCGAGAATCTGGGCCTGCAGGAACATTAGATTCGGGCCGGGCTGGAGACCTGCCTGACCGAATACCGACGCATTCCCGCAAAAGGTCGTCAGCTCGCTGCGTTCATGGGTAATTTCATTCTCAGCTGCGTTGCTCTTCGCGCGCTGATCCTGGCGGTCACGGCGTCGCATCCCTTCTTATTTGTCCTGCACACGCCCGCGGCGACTCCGCTTCCGTCGAACGAATCGGCCGCTCTTGCCGCCGTTGCATTCGAGGATGGCGATCGCGTGGTCTGGCTGGGCGGCACATTTGTCGAGCGCATGCAGCGCCAGAACGATCTGGAAACGCTGATTACCGCCGCTTACCCCGGTCTCTCCATTACCTTCCGGAACCTTGGCTGGAGCGGCGACAACGTTTGGGGAGAATCGCGGGCGTTGTTCGGCAAGCCGGACGATGGCTTTGTCCGATTGTTGAAAGATGTGAGCGACGCTAGGCCGACGATGATTGTTATTGCCTATGGCGCCAACGAGGCGCACGCCGGACCGGCTGGAATCGAGCCGTTTTTGCGCGGACTGCATCGCCTGTTGGATGCGTTGGTGGTGACTCAGGCGCGCATCGTGCTGCTCGGCGGTCACCGGCGCGAGTCGCTGGGTGGACGCCTGCCGTCGCAAAATGCGTACAACGCGTCGCTCGACAGGTACAACCAGGCGGCTCGGGAAGTGGCGCGACAGCGCAACTGCGGTTGGATTTCGCTGCAGGATCTCGTTGCCGGTGGCGCGTTCGATCCGAGCCGTGAGCCGCCCGACCAGCAGCTGACGCGCGATGGAGTTCATCTCACCGATCGCGGCTATTGGATCTCGGCGCCGCGGATCGCTCGGCACTTTTCCGTGCCGATCGATGAGGAACTGTTGACAATCGATGTCGATGAGCGAAAAAGCACTTTGACGGGGGAACGCGCAGCGACGGGGCGGTCGCGCGAGCGGGCCCTGCAGGTGGAACGTACGCCCCAAGGAATCGAATTCCAGTTTGCTGCGGCCTCGTTGCCGTATCCGTCGACCTGGAACGATGGCGGTGCGCGTGCGCCGGCTCCCGATGACAATCGCGGGATATTGCAGACCCGACTGCGGGTTGTCGGGCTTCCCCCAGGTGACTATCGACTGCGAATCGACCAGCAATGGGCTTCCGAACTGATTGCGGCCCGTGATTGGTCCGCGGAGCGAGGAATCGTCGTTGAGAATCAAACCGCGGCACTGCGATACGAACAGCTGCGCGCCGAAATTTTGGAAAAGAACGCCCTCTTTTTCCATCGATACCGTCCGCAAAACGAAACCTACCTGTTCCTGTTCCGTCGTCACGAACAGGGCAATAACGCGGTGGAAATTCCGCAATTCGATCCGCTGATTGCGGAACGCGAACAACGAATTGCCGCGCTGCGCCGACCCGCAATCCAGCAGTTTGAGTTGATCCGTGGCGAACGTAATCCGTAAGACCGAATTCCGCCTTTATCTTGTCGGCACTATCGCATTGCTGGCATTTTTGCTTGCCGATGCCCCGCTCGTATTTGGCCAGCGGGATTTGCGGGAGATTCCCGATCCGGATCCGGAACTGGAACGCGCCACATTTGTCGTGCCCGACGGATTTGAAGTGTCGCTCTGGTGTTCGGACCCTCGGATCGCCAAGCCAATTCAGATGAATTTTGACGCGCGCGGCCGGTTGTGGATCGCCTCCAGTGAAGTCTATCCGCAGATCAAACCGGGGCAGGCGGCCAGCGACAAGATCCTGGTCGTCGAGGACTCCGACTTCGACGGTGTCGCCGACACCACGACGGTTTTTGCGTCCGGACTGTTGATTCCCACGGGCGTGCTGCCGGGCGACGGAGGCGTGTACGTAGCGAACAGTACGGAGCTGTTGCACTTCCGTGATCGCGACGGCGACGGCAAGGCAGATCAACAGCAGGTCGTGCTCTCGGGATTTGGCACCGAAGATACCCACCATATGCTGCATTCGCTGCGTTGGGGGCCTGACGGTTGTATCTATATGAACCAGTCGATTTACATCCACAGCCACGTGGAAACTCCCTATGGCGTGAAGCGGCTGCTGGGAGGCGGCATCTGGCGCTTCCGTCCGGAAACGATGGAACTCGACGTCTACTGCCGGGGATTTGTCAACAGCTGGGGGTTTCAGTTTGACGCCTGGGGCCAATCGTTCGCCACGGATGGTGCTTATGGTGAGGGGATCAATTACGCATTTCCGGGTGCAGTGTTTTTTTCGGCGGTGGATGCCAAACGAATCCTGACCGGACTGAACCCCGGTAGCCCCAAACATTGTGGCCTGGAGATTGTGAGCGGCCGGCAGATGCCGTCCGACTGGTCCGGCAGCATGATCACCAACGATTTTCGCGCGCATCGCGTCTGCCGATTTGTGGTCACGGAGGACGGGGCCGGTTTCGCATCGCGGCAGGAAATCGAACTGATCAAATCGCGGCATCCGGCATTTCGACCCGTGGACGTCAAGATGGGGCCGGATGGCGCGATCTACGTGGCCGATTGGTATAACCCGATCATCCAGCATGGCGAAGTCGACTTTCGCGACCCGCGGCGGGATCACACGCACGGCCGGATCTGGCGGGTTTCGGTCAAGGGCGTACCGGGACTTCGGCCGCCGGAATTTCACCTGCAGTCGATCGATGAGCTGTTAGCCCAGTTGCGGGCGCCCGAAGATTGGACGCGATTGCATGCCAAGTTGACGCTCAAGCAACGCGAGCCCGATCAGGTCGAATCGGCCGTTCATCGTTGGCTGGCATCGATTGCCATCGACGACCCGCAGGGAGAGCAGTTGCGGCTCGAGGCACTCTGGGTTCTGCAGGCGACCGACCGGCCTGACTCCGGAATGCTGGTCGAGCGGCTGCGTTCCCCCTCGCATCAGGTTCGGGCCGCCGCGGTCCGCGTGTTGGCGGAATGGATGTCGCGCGGCGGAAAAGTGCCCCGTGCCCTGGAATTGCTGCGATCCGCGGTGGCCGACGGGCATCCCCGGGTTCGTCTGGAAGCGGTTCGCGCGTTGGCGGTCTATCCGCGGTATTTTCCCGCTTCCAGTCTGCAACTGGACGAGAATCCTGCCGCGTTGGCGTTAACGGTACTCGATCGTCCGATCGACCGTTTTCTCGATTTTGCGTTATGGCAGGCGATGCGCGACCTGGAATCGAACTGGTTGCCGGCGGTGCGCGAAGGCCGATTTGACTTCGGCGGCAATATCCATCATCTCACGTTTGCCTTGAAGGCTGTCGAATCGCCCGATATCGTCGAACCGCTGCTGGGGTTGATACGAGCCAATCGGGTCGCGGCAGACCGACTGGACGGGATTTTGTCGCTCGTGGCTTCGCTGGGCGGTCCCGAGCACTTGGGCGAGGTATTGGAAATTGTGGTCGCCACCGATTCGCGCCTGCCGGACATCGCAAAGGCGGCGTTATTGACCGGAGTTGTCGATGCGGCTCAGCAGCGGAAGATCGTGCCGTCGGGAGACCTGCGGCGGATCTCGGTACTTCTGCGTGGCAACGATGCCGCGTTGCAGGCGGCCGCGGTGCGTGCTGTGGGCCGGTTGAGAATTGATGCATTGCGGCCTGCGGTGGTAAGGCTCGCGCTACGTGAAGATCCGGGACCGGACGAGGCACGATTGGCGGCGGTCGAGGCGTTAGGCAGCCTGGGCGCCGAATCCGATCTGGAGATTCTCAGCGGCCTGGCGCTTCCCGGGATGCCTGACCGGGTCGCGGCGATTCGAGCCATCGGTGGCGCGAATGCGAAACGTGGCGCCGAGCTGGCCGTGGAGTTCTGGGCGAACACTGCTGATCCCGCAGCAAATATCGCCGTCGCACTCCGCCTGCTCGATCCGCTGCTGGTCTCCAAGGACGGCGAGCAAGCACTCTTCGAGGCGCTCGCGGGCCGCGAAATTCCCGCCGACCTCGCCAGGTCCATTTACCGTGCCATACAGGCCTCCCCCGTCTCGACCCCGGAATTGCTCGAACGAATCCGGCAGGCTGGCCGTCTGGCCGCCGCCGCATGGACGTTGCAGCCAGAACTCGTCGATGCCCTGCGAAACGAAGTCGTCGAAGTAGGAGACGCGGGACGCGGCGAACTGGTGTATCGGCGAGCCGACTTGCAATGCCAAAAGTGCCATGCAATCGCCGGCGCGGGAGGTCGAGTCGGTCCCGACCTGGCGAGTATCGGCGGCAGCGCGCCGATCGACTACCTGATCGAATCGGTAATCGCGCCCAATCGAAAGATCAAGGAAAACTACCATTCGATAGTGATTGCGACCGACGATGGACAGATCCGCACGGGAATTCCGTTGCGCGAGAGTGCCTCGGAACTGGTGCTGCGCGATGCCGACGATCGTCAGCTGGTGGTGCCGACATCGTCGATTGAATCCCGCAAGGAAGGAAAGTCGCTGATGCCTGAGGGGGCCGTCGATGGACTGACGCGGCGGGAGCTGGTCGATCTGGTGCGATTCCTGTCGGAGTTAGGCAAGGTCGGACCCTACTCGGTCGGACCGGCTCGACTCGTTCGACGCTGGCAGGTATTGGCGTTTTCCGCGGAGACGCACCATGTTCTACGGCGGTCCAGTTACGATACCGCGGCGCTGGAGCGGAGCGAGTTTCAATGGCTTCCCTGGTACAGCCTCGTGAGCGGCCGGCTTCCTGTCGACGACCTGCCCGCATTCATCGTGCAGATGGGCCAGCCGCGGACGGCTTTTCTGCGTTGCCAGTTGGAAGTCACGACCGCGGGCGACGTGCAGTTGCAATTCGATCCTGCGAGTGGAATTACCGCCTGGCTCGACGGGTCTCCGACCCCCCTCGATAGCGGAAAGTTGTCGTCACCGCTGTCTCTGGGGCTACATACGTTGACACTGGCGGTAGAGGTAGAGCGGTTGGACCGGGGATTGCGCGTCGAATTGGTGGATCAGGGCCAATTCCCCGCTCAGGTTCAAATTGTCGGTGGCCGTTGACCGATGAATCGCGAACAGGTGCTGTCGACGGTTTGAACTCGACGGCTTGAAACCGGATAAATATGCTACATCTGCCAAAATCTCAAAGGTGAGGCCGTCCTTGAAGCGCGCAATTCTCAGTGACATTCACGGCAACCTCGAAGCGCTGAATGCGGTCCTGGCTGACGTGGCTGACCAGAATATTTCCAGCATTTACTGCCTGGGTGACATCATCGGCTATGGTCCGAACCCGCGCGAGTGCATCGATCTGGCGATGAAATTCCAGATGTGTGTGCTCGGCAATCATGACCAGGGTGCCCTGTTTGATCCCGAGGGGTTCAGCAGCGGTGCCGAGCGTGCCATTTTCTGGACGCGCCAGCAATTGGAGTCGGCGACCGACGTGGAACAGAACCGACGGCGTTGGGATTTCCTGCTCGATACGCCTCGGTTCATCAACGAAGGCGAGATGATGTTCGTCCATGGTTCTGCCCGGAACCCGCTCAACGAATATGTCTTCCCCGAGGACATTTACCATATCAAGAAGCTGGAGAAGATCTTTTCGATCATTCCGCGGCACTGCTTTCAGGGGCATACGCACGTTCCGGGGGTTTTCCTGGAATCGGCCCGTTTTCTTTCGCCGGCGGAAATGGGCTACCGTTACCTGCTGAATGGCGAAAAATCGATGGTCAACGTGGGAAGCGTGGGACAGCCACGCGATGGCGACCCGCGTTCGTGTTACGTGGTTCTCGACGGTAATCAGATTGAATACCGTCGCGTGGAATACAACTTTGAAGAGACGATCGCCAAGATCTATGCCATCCCGGAACTGGAGAATTTCCTGGGCGATCGGCTCCGCGAGGGGCGATAGGTCGGCGGTTGGGTCCCCTATCCAAGAACGGCTTTCTGCAACAGAATAGTGTCCTGTAGCGGTCGACGGGGTTGCTCGGGCCGCGCATAGAAGGCCGGGCTGCGTAAAATCGGCTTCCTGGGCCGGCCGATGGCGCCGGGGGCGACGTTGGTCGATACCGAATCGAGTCGCGGGCCACGCCTCCCGGCGAATGGCGGGGGCTGGCGTACCAGGCCCTTACTGCCGGTCCAATTCCTTTGCGGGTTTCGGCTGGCCAGACCGTTCGGCGCAGACCGCCAATCTGAAAGGCACGATCGTCGTGGACAAACGTTTCTCACTGTTTCTCGTGCTCTCGTTTGCGATCATCCTGACCTGGTCGGTGCTGCGCATCAAGTTCGGACCGCCGCCCCGCCCGGCGGATGAAGCGGGGCAAGGCGGCGACAATGCTGACCCTGCGATGGCCAACCAGGAAAACGGCCAGGGCCCGGATAGTAAAACAGCGGATGCAAGCCTGCCTTCGGTCGCAGCTTCCGATTCCAGCAAGCCAGTCCAGGATTCCGGTACGAAGCAAGACGACGCTGCGGCGATCGGTGCGGCGCAGGATGACGTCAACGCAGTGAAGACCACGATCGCCCCAGTCAAATGGGTGACGTTGGGATCGATCGATCCGAAATCCGGCTATCGGATGCTCGTGACATTGTCGAGTCGAGGCGCGGCGGTCGATCGCGTGGAGTTGAACAGTGATCGCTACCACGACCTGGAGCGTCTGCATGGATACATCGGCCACCTGGCACTGGTCCCCGATCCTGCCGGGGAAGGTTGCCGGATCAGCGCGGTCGGCGCGGGTACGCCGGCGTCGCGGGCGACCTCGGCGGCGGTTTCCGGTGGACTGAACGTCGAGGACCTGCTGCTGACTTGCCAAGGCGAACCGATCAACTCCCCCCAGAGCCTGGATGCGATCCTGAAGGACATTCTTCCTGGCGATAAATTGGCATTGAAGATCCAGCGGGCGGACCAGGAGCTGTTATTCGAAGTGATCGCGGAACAGAAACCGATTGAGGTACTGCGACCTGAAGTTGAGACCGATCTCTCGGCGACGCCGTCAGGGTCGATGCTGTTTGCGCTCGACTCGCTTGGCACCGGGGCCAAAGCCGCGAAGGCGGCGCCAGGCGCCCGTGAAATCGCCGGACTGTCTTCCTTGCGCAACGGTCCGTGGGAAGTCACGAGGGCCGACGAACAGGTGGTCGAATTCCGATTTCGATACGGCGAGCGCGATTTGGCGAAGTTCGATAAGTCAGGTTCGTTGGAATTCATCAAGCGGTTTCGCCTGGTGCCCGTCGACGATAGTGCCGCCTCCTCGGGAGACGGCTATCACCTGGGGTTTGAACTGGAGGTGAATTGGACGGGTGACGAACCGCTGCAATTTGCCTATCGGCTGGAAGGACCGCGGGGCCTGCCCTTGGAAGGCTGGTGGTATGCGACGAAGATCAGCCCGGGGTGGTTTGAAAGCGCCGGGGCTCGCGACGTCGTCTGGCGTTCCGAGCAAAGTTCCTATTCGCTGTTTTCCGCGTCGAGCATCTTCAAGACCGCGCAGACGGCGCCTCCCAAGAACCGCACGCTCTTGTTTGCCGACGAATCGCAGAAAGAAGTCCGTTCGTTGCGGTTCCTTGGTGTCGACACCCAGTACTTTTCCGCGGTGCTACTGCCGGCCTCGGAGCAACCGTCCGCCCGGCTATTCCGTTGGGCCTATGCCGAGATGGTCGAAGACCCCGGCCGGCTCGACAAGTCCCTGGCGAAGACGGCGAATGTGTCGTTCCAGTTGGCCAGCGATACGATTACCGTTGCCAAGGACCAGCCTTTTGAACAAAAATTCAACTTGATGACGGGCCCCAAAGAGCCCGCCGTTCTGGCTCACTATGGCCTGACGGAGCTGGTGGAGTACGGTTGGTGGGCCTATGTCTCGTATTTGCTGGGCGGCGTCCTCTGGCTGTTTCACTTTCTGACCGGCAACTACGGGATTGCCATCATCATGCTGACGATCGTGGTCCGCAGTTGCATGCTTCCCGTCAGTTTCAAGATGACTAAGAATGCCCAACGCATGCAGGCATTAGCGCCGGAGATGAAGGCAATTTCCGAAAAGTACAAGAACGACCTGGAAAAAAAGAACCGCGCGATCCAGGAATTATGGAAGAAGCATAATGTCAATCCGTTGAGTGGTTGCGTTCCGATCTTTTTCCAATTGCCGGTGTTTGCCGGCCTTTACCGGTTGCTTGCCAATGACATTACGCTCCGCGAATCGCCGCTGATTCCAGGGATGCACTGGTGTTCGAACCTGGCGGGTCCCGATGAGCTTTGCCGGTGGCCAGGTTTTTTCCCCAATTTTCTGATCAGTGAAACGGGCTGGCTGGGACCGTACATCAATATCCTGCCTTTCATTACGATCGGCCTGTTCATCATGAACCAGCGTTTGCTGACGCCTCCGCCTACGGACGATCAACAGCGGATGCAGCAGCAGATGATGACGTTCATGATGGTTTTCTTCGCGGTGATGTTTTTCAAAGTTCCGAGTGGACTTTGCATCTACTTCATCGCGTCCAGCATCTGGACGCTGGCGGAGCACAAGATCCTGAAAAAGGGCAAAGTGACGGCGTCTGCCACGCCCAAAGCGATGGCGGGCAGCCGAGCGTAACGAGGGCGAATGCTGACGCGACTGGCGGATACAATTGTCGCACTCACGACTCCCGCTCGTCGCGCACCGCGGGCGGTCGTGCGGATGTCGGGCCCCGATTCGTTGGCCTGCGCGGCTCGCTGCTGCCGCTTCGATGCATGCGACATCCTTAGAATCAAGTCGAGTCGCGCCGTCGCCGGTCAATTTGTCTTGCGCGAGCTTGGTCGGCCCATTCCGTGCCAGGTGCTGGTCTGGCCGGGAGCCCAGAGCTACACCCGACAACCCTCGGTCGAATTCCACGTGCCGGGAAGCCCCGCCATCGCGAACGCCGTCGTCGCGGAATTATGCCAGGCGGGCTCGCGCCTGGCGGCGCCGGGGGAATTCACGTTCCGCGCTTTCCTGGCAGGGCGGCTCGATTTGACCCAGGTGGAGGCGGTGTTGGGGGTGATCGACGCGGCCAGCCAATCGCAGCTTGCCACCGCCTTGCGGCAAATGGCGGGAGGGCTCGCACAACCGCTGCATCTCCTGCGTGACGAACTGTTGGACCTGCTGTCCGAACTCGAGGCCGCCCTGGATTTTGCCGACGAAGATATCGCATTCATCTCCCGAACCGACGCCGCACAGCGCGTCGCTAGCGTCCAGTCGCGCGTCGAATCGCTCGCCCGACAACTCTCCGGCCGGGGCGACGCGTCCGCCGTGCCATCTGTCGCGCTGCGCGGACCGCCCAATGTCGGCAAGAGCAGCCTGATGAACGCGCTGGTCGGTGCGGCGGCCTCGATCGTCGCCAACCAGCCAGGCACAACCCGCGACTTCGTGAGTCGAACCGTCGTGCTGGCGGGCGTCGAATGCCGGTTGGTTGACACCGCGGGACTCGAACAATCCCTGCCAGGCGGCGACGGCATCGGGGGCGACGGCGGCGCGGAGAGCGCGGCAACGATCGATGCCCAAAGCCAGCAAATGGCACGTGACCAGCAGCAGCAGGCCGATCTGATCCTGGACTGCGTGGAGGCGCCCCAGGTGGCATCAACCTTGTTCGACGACCCCGAAGCGATGCTCGATTCCCGCACCCTGCGCGTCTGGACCAAGATTGATCTGGCGCGCACCGTTCCGACCTGGGGATTCCCGACGAGTGCGCACAGCGGATCGGGAGTGCCAGAACTCCAACGAGCGATTGCCGGGCGCCTGGCGGGGGCCGACCGATTGGCCGAAGACGCGGAGCTACCGGTTATGGCCGCTACCGCAGCTCGGTGCGGTGATGCACTGCGACGCATGACGGAAGGATTGACCCGCTGCCAGCAGCTCATCGAGGATCAGGGCGGCGACGAGCTGATTGCCGCGGAACTTCGCGCGGTGCTCGACGACCTGGGACAACTCACGGGGAGCGTCGTCACCGACGACATTCTCGACCGTATTTTCAGCAAATTCTGCATCGGCAAGTAGGTGCGGAAAAGGGAAGAGATGCGGCGGATTCACTTTTCACAAACCCCGTTCCCGTGAGATACTTGCGGCCATACATTCGAGTCAGTCGAATAGACGAAGCTTTTGCAGCTTGCACGGAACGCCCTCAAAAGATGTCCCGATCAGGACAAATGGCTGAAGACCCAAGAATCTGAACCGTCGAATACCTCGGCAAATCAGGTCGTTTGTCGAAGCATGGTCACGCAGGCGGCGATTCTGTATCGGAAAATGAGCCGTGGAGTCGGGAGTCTTTGGCGCGTGTCCCCGTTCACTCGGGAAATTTCCTCTGCGACTTCGGAATCCGCTGAGCCAGGTTCTTTTTGCCCAGATAGAGTTCCGGGATGCGTTGGTCGTCGCGCTGCTGTTCAACCTTCTCCAGCCGATCAAACTCGCGAAGAATCGCATCCCGCCGATCCTCGTTGTAGGGATGAGATCGAAGAAACGAAGAGAACGGTATCCGCAAGGCAGGATTCGCCTGGTGCATGCGGTCGAACAGATCGGCCAGGGCACGCGGATCGTAGCCTGCGTCGAACGCCCAGCGGGCGCCATCCGCGTCGGCGACCGCCTCGTCCTCCGGACGAAACGGCCGAGGCACAAATCGTCCAATCCACTGGGTCGCAACCGCGGGATCGGCGATTGCGCCGCGGCGGAATAGATCGGCTTCCCGGTCGAATAATCGAGACTTCTTCAGCGACACCAACTGATGCCCATGGTCGAGGTGCGACAGTTCGTGACCGATGATCCCGACCAGCGCTGCTTCCGACTCCGCGAATCGCAACAGACCTTTGCAGAAATAGAGACAGCCACCCGGGAACGAACGCGCGTCAACGCGCGGCGAATCGACAATCGTAACGGAAATTTCTGGATAACGGTCGGCGTGCTTCATGAACGGGCGAATCGTCTCCACCAGCCGCCGGACGTAGTCGTGGTCCTTGCCACGACGTAGAAGATCGAGTCCCTGCATGCGCAGGTCGTCTTCGTACACTGCGATCAGCTCGCGGCCAAAGGCACGCTCCTCCGCCGCCGAAATTTCCACCCCCTCGAGTAACTTCGCGTCTTCCGCATTGGGCGGCGCGAAAAACTGCTCCGCAAATCGTTCCAACTGCTGTTCGATCGGCGGCTGTCTGCGATCTTCCTGCAGGCGGCGACGAGGCGCCTGGGCGTCAAGTCCACGAGGGGGTGACGCGAACAGAAACATGCTGATGGCGACAGTTAACCGCCAGCTTTGCCGCGGTGGAATCATATTGGTCTATGATACAGGTTGTGCGGAACAACGCCAGGAATTGGGGAACGGGGGCAGAGGGTTACGGGTTGCGGTGGAAGAGGGGAACGGGGAACGGCTCAGAATTCGCGAGTACGTTTCTTGGAGGTTGCAGGGGCAGGAGCCTGTTCCGCGTCGGGTTTTGCCGCTTCGGGCTTGCGTCGGCCCAGAAAATCGAAGAGCGGGAGTTCCACTTTCGGCTCGTTGGGTTTGCGCTGAATCGCCAATTCCGCGTGGACGATCAGTCGGTCCGGTTCCTTGAGTAACCGAGCGTCGAGTCCGCGAAACCAGTCGAGCAGAGGTGCCCGATAGGCGGTCGGTTCCTGCGCCCAGGCACTGGATGACCAGACGGTCAATCGGTCCAGTTGGCGGTGGGAATACTGTCCACCCAGGGCACAGACAAGTCGACCATCGACCAGCGACTCGGCGACAGGCAGGCACTGGTCATCTGGAATCTGGAATTGCTGCGTCAGCGCGTGCAAGAGACGCACATTGCCAAGGGAACTTTGCCACGACCGATCGAAGCAGAGTACATTCACCCAGGTGGAGAGCCGGGCACGGGAAAGGTCAGCGAGTTCGACCCGCAATTGGGCAGCGTCGTCGGTCGGTTCCAGGTGCAATTGGGGTGGGATCCTTTCGAGCAATCGGTGGTCAAACGAGAGTAACGCCAGATCGCCGATCTGGCGGCGCCCGAGCCCAAACAGCAACGAGGAATAGCCTTGGGGATCGGGGCGTCCACCGCCCAGGCTGAGCGGCAGCATGTCGAGGAATCCGGGTTTCGGCCATGCGCCGAGGTATCCGGGCGTGGTTTGCAGAATCCGTAAGGTTCGCAGAAGGCCATTCGGCCGCGGATCGGCCAGGGGAACTGCGTCCTGAACACCAAGAAACAGGTAGTGTGGAGGTACGGTGTCGTTGAGCAGTCCGCCCATGACGTTGGCTTGCAGATGGATGACGTCACCCTCGGCGCGCGCCATGCGTTCGCGCGACGGGGGGCCGAGAATCGACAAGAGCGTTCCGTATTTTCCCTCTTCGAGCGGCGAGATGTGCGCGTCGATCACCAGACGTTCCTGGCCGTCGACGGGCGTCGAGAATCGTTTGACCGCGACCATCAGAGGGTCCATTTGCTGCCATTGACGGGAGTAGAAGGCGGATTGGCGCAGACAGTCGCGGGACTCGCGGGCGGTAATGCCGTCGATCGGAAGATCGGGGATCGGCAAGAATGCGCCGCGGGGGCCGCGGCGGGAATCGACCGCTCCCTGGGCGGTCCAGGTGACTTTCGATCCGTCCGAGCGAAGGCCGAATCCCGCCGGCAGCAGGCCGGCGGCGATCATGGCGTCCGCAGAATCGGGATCGATCGATTCACCGCGAGCTGCCCAGCGAGCCATTTCCAGGATCCGCATGTCGGCTTCGGCCGTCATGCGCCGGGAAAGTTCGACCTGATACCGAGGCTCGACCAACGCTCTCAGAAAAGGCCGCGAAAAATAGAGGAAGACCGTGTCGTCGCGGTCCAGCGGCAGTCGCGTTCGGGCATGCCGAAATTCGGCGATTTGCGCCAGGCTGCGTGTGCCTCGTCCCGCCTCGTAGAATCTCTCGACGATTGCTCGACTTGTTGTCACGAGATGGTAATCGCCATCGATCGCGTAATAGGAGTGAACGCGATGATCGGGCGTGGAAAGGAACGAAACATCGTGGTCACCGATTCGAACCGTCTCGAGCGTCGCGCCGTGATCGCGCTCTTCCTCCAGGATTCTGCGCCGCTCCTGTTGGAAATTCGCGCCGAGCAGGCTGTTGCGAGCCTGGAATAGCATGCCAATCGCCGCACCGCGGCGCAGATCAAGGTCGCGGCCCAGAATTGCGACATCGGAAATGAATGCATCGCCGAGCAAATCACCGAGCGCCGACTCCTTGAGCGCCAATTGACGCTGCACGCGCGCGTCGCCGTCGTCGCGAACCCCGCGCAGCGTAATCATGCTGGCGAGCCCGCCTGCGTATTCGTCCATGAACCGGCTGAGCCACACGTAATTGGAGAACCGGCCAAAACGAATGTAGAAGCATTCCTCTGGTACATGGGATGCGATCGATTCCAGGGAGACATCCGTGGCGATTTCGCCGTGGCGCTCGAGCCCCCATTCGATCGCGGGCGGCAGCGGCAGGTGCGCGGGTTCCAGGCTGCTGGAGTCGCCACCGTTGCCGGCCGGCGGAGTGCCATTCCGCATGGCCGATCGCAGCGCCGCGACGCGCGCGTCCTCCGCGCCGAAGACCAGCTCAAGACTACGCTGCAAATCACCGGCCGGTTGTTCCTTGGGCTCGACAGGCAAGGCAAGCTGCAGCCGGCGGGACAGCATGCTGGTCAGATAGGTTTGGGCGAACGGTTCATAGTCGCTGTTGTCAGCCTGTTCCTTGACCGCGGCCAAATAGTCGCGCCACCAGTGATTGAGCAGCCGTTCGTGAACCCGTCTTGTTTCACGGCGGGGCACGATTTCGAACTGATAGGGTTGTGGAGCATAAATCGTGACCGGAAACGGCGCGTCGCCGTCGAAAAGAAAACTGACGGTGATCGCGGCGGTTCCGTCCGCCTCGAGACCGAACGCCGCGCCCAGCAACTTTCGCAACCGGCCGCTCACAAACGCCGGGTAGTGAGCGCGCCCCCCGCCATCCACCGCGAAAGCACTCGATACCCCGGCGCGACCGGTCTCGTTCGACGCCGGTAACCGTACCACCGCCACGCCGAACGGCGCACCGGCGACCGCTTCCGCGTCAATATGCTCCCGGCCCGCGGCACTCCATGCCATGGAGCTCAAGAGCACCCACAGCGGCAAGAAAAAAAACGCATTGCTTCGCGGCGCGAGCGGAACTGCTAGCAGACGCATCGCCGGCCTCCTATGAAATTCTGTAAAAATCGATCGCCGTTTTCGGCGATGCTCTGGCATCGCCGCGGCCCCTCAGACTGCCTGCTGCGCCATCAGTTTGATTTCACGTTCGATCCGTCCCAACCAGAAGCCGCGCCGCCGAAACGGTAATAGCATGGCGACCAGATAGGCCGCCAGAAACACCGGTTCCTGTCCGTACCAGGGGCCCCACGCCTGTGAGTGCAAATCTCGAGCCGCTTCGACGGGTACGTATCGGAGAACGCCGCAGGCAAACAGATAGGCCAGGCTGGGCACGGCCAATCCGAACAGTGCGATTCGCGAGGGAAGTTCGACGCGCGAAAGGACGGCCCATACGGTCACGATGACGACCAGCGCTTCCAACGTGGCGATCACCGCCAGACTCCAGCCGGCAGTCAGCTGCATCGGAGCCTGAGCGGACACCCCGATCGTTTTCCACGGCGGATGCCGCAGCGTTGTCGCCAGCATGACCGCAATTGCGGTGGTAAGCATGAGGGCATCGCGGATCGTAAATCGCAGACGCGGCGCGGGGTGCTTTCGTTCCGAGCCATTCAGCCGCAACTCGACTCCAAAGAACCTCAGTGTCGCAATTCCCAACGTCAGCGCCAGCGCGAGCAGACAGTTGCGAAACCACAGCCCGGACGAATCGAATTCGGTGTCGACCAAGGAGAACTCGCGACGCAGCATGAACACAAAACCCCAATGCATGGCAAACACGAGCACTGCCGCCGAGCCAGCCATAACTACCGAGCGACTGGAATTCCACGCGACTACCGCCGCGACAATACCGATCCCGATCAGGCAATGGACCGTTTCCGCAACCATGAACCCCTGGACATGCGACCATCCGATTGCCAGGGGCCATGTGGCGATCATCGGATCGACAAACCACCAGAATCGCGATTGAAGCAACGTGCCTGCCCAGCACCAACTCAGCCCCCATGCCGCCAGTGCAACCAGGGTGAGCGGCATCTTCCATGCCTCGTTCCGCGGCGGCGGTGGAGCCCAGGAATACAGACGCTCGCCGGAGCGTGCATCCCAGACCGAGACCGTGTTGTCCGGCATCGCGGAAGCGACAACGAGATTATCGGGGCTCACCGACATCGCAGTCGGGATCGCGAAGTCCGAGTTCGGACCGCTCCACGGGACATTCAGGCGCGAAACGAACGCTCCGCTCTGGTAATCGTGGACTTCGATGCTGTGGGCAAAATCGCCAACGAACAGGCTGCCGTCCGGACTGGGGACCAGGAAACGCAGAAACGGCAAACGGCCCACGACTCGTCCTTCGAAATCCCGCAATTCGGACGGCCGGTTCCAGATATCCGAATACGCGATGTATCGTCGGGCATTCAAGGAGACCCAGTAGTTGGCCGCGCGCGGGAACGGGTCGAGTCGTTCGAAGCGTCCGTTTTCGAATCCGAAATACTCGAATCCTCCCTGGGCATTGCTAGGGCCAAAGACGATCAGGTTGTCACCTGGCTGGTAGGTGACCAGCCACTCGCGCTGGTCGCGGATGGTGCCCGTCTGCAGGTCGCCGACGCACGTGTAGCCTGGGTCGGCATCACCGCTGGGCATTGCGCCGAATACCAGAAAGCGGCCGTTTGCGCTGAACTTGCAAGGCAATGGCGCTCGGCGAACCAGTCGACGATCCTGTTTGGCCGCTCCCGATTCCGGATGCCCGCTCCACCGCGCACGGACTTCCATTGTCTTTAGATCGGTGACCGTTAACTGATGGCGATCCCGATCGACGACCGCGACATGGTAACCGTCCGACTTCAACTGACTGCCGTAGAAATAACACGGTTCGCCGACCTCCTGTCGGCTCCAGTTCCAGTCGCGAACTACGTGCCGCGTGCGCATCGGAAAATGGGACTGCGTGCCGATAATAAAAACCCGCGAATCAGGCAGCGCGATCGCCTGCGAAACGCGAAGGCTCCTCGCGCTTTCCAGTTGTCGAATCGAAATCAGGATCGGCACCGCGGCGACAAACAAGGCGATGCGAATCGCCAGGGGGTACCGGAAAATTCGGCGAAACACCTGCCGCATCCCTGTCGACTCCGGTGTCGGGTGCAACGGAAAGAACTTGACACAGGACGGAGGCCTCTAATCTAGCGAAGGTGCCACGGGAATAAAAGCCGTTGACAGGCGATTCCAGGCGAAGTTGACGTTGGCCGGCTGATCTCCCACAATGCAGCGATCTTTGACGAACACGACAGGGAGACCGCCATGACAATGCGAATTTCGCCCGTAGCTTGTGCCGTGTGGGTACGAGTAAGCGCCACGGTGCTTTTGAGTCTGCTCGCGTCTCCGGTAGCGGCGCAGGGCGCGGCGAAGATTGACTTTAATCGGACGATTCGGCCGATCCTCTCGAACAACTGCTTCAAGTGCCACGGTCCGGATGCCGCCGAACGTCAAGCGGTGTTGAGGCTGGACGTCGTCGAGGGCGCGACGCGCGCCGCGGAAAGCGGGCGGATACCCATTGTCGCCGGACAGCCGGATCAAAGTGAAATGGTACGGCGCATCACGGCGCCGGATCCTGACCACCGCATGCCCCCTCCGGATTCCGGCAAGACTCTGAGCGAAGAGGAACGGAGGATCCTGGTGGCCTGGATCGAACAGGGCGCGAATTACGACACGCACTGGGCCTTCGTCACACCCCGACGACCACAACTGCCCGAGATCGCCGACGACCGCTGGGGACGGAACGCAGTCGACCGATTCGTGTTGAACCGCATGCAAGCTGCCGGCCTTGCCCCGTCCCCGCCCGCGGATCCGGTAACGCTCGTACGTCGCGTCTATCTCGACCTGCTCGGCCTGCCACCGACTCCCGCGCAGGTCGAGGAGTATCTCCTTGACGAGGGTCCGCATGCCTACGAGCGACTGGTCGATCGGTTACTCGAAAATCCGCATTTCGGCGAACGAATGGCACTCGACTGGCTTGATGCCGCGCGTTTTGCCGACACCCATGGCTACCACATCGACAGCGGTCGGGACATGACGCGATGGCGCGAGTGGGTCATCGATGCCTTCAACCGCAACTTGCCGTTCGATCAGTTTATCGTCGATCAACTTGCGGGCGATCTGCTCCCGAATCCGTCGCTCGCGCAGCGCGTGGCCAGCGGGTTTCATCGCAACCATATGATCAATTTCGAGGGCGGCGCGATTCCCCAGGAATATCACACGGCTTACATCGTCGACAGAGTCAATACGACCGGCACCGTTTTCCTGGGGCTGACGGTGGGCTGCAGCCAGTGCCACGATCACAAATACGACCCACTCACGCAAAAAGAGTACTATCAGCTGTTTGCCTTCTTCCATAATGTCCCGGAAAACGGACTGGATGGCAGCAAGGGCAACGCGGCGCCGCTGGTCAAGGTCCCGACGGCGTCACAGCAGGCGGAAATCGACGAAGTGACCGCCCGAATCTCCGCGGTGGATCGCGAACTCACCGAGGATCATCCCGATCGGGACCGGGAGCAGGCCGCCTGGGAAAAAGATGCCACGCGTACCCAGCCTGGTTGGACCGGAATTCCGGAGGCGGCCGTCAAGTCCGCCGCGGGAGCGACGATCCGCTTTGATGCACAAGATAGCTCCTGGGTCGTCGAGGGAGAGAATGCCGCCACCGATACCTACGAGATCCGTTCCCGCTTGCCGTTATCCCGAGTGACCGGTCTGCGCGTGGAATTTCTTCCCGACAAGAATCTGAAAAATCAGGGCCCCGGCCGCTCGGAAAACGGCAATCTGGTTTTGACGACGGTTGCCGTAAGCGCGTCGACCGGCGGCCAGGCTCCGCAGGGTCGTCGAATTGCCGCGGCCAGCGCCAGCTTCAACCAGCCGGGGTTCGGCGTCGAACAGGCGATTGATGACCAGCCAGCAAGCGGCTGGGGCATCTATCCGGAGACAGGCAAACCACACCATGCCGTGTTTGTCCTGGCCGATCCGATCGATTTCACTCCCGAGGATGTTCTCGAAGTAAGGCTGGAATTCCAATCCCAATATGCGCGGCATCAGGCCGGCCGATTTCGCGTGCTGGTGACGAATGCCACCGACCCGCGTGGCGATGGCCTGCCGGCCGCGATCGTGAACGCTTTGAGGAAGGAGAGAACCAGCCGGTCTCCCGACGAGTTGAACGAGTTGCGCCGATACTTTCGCGGCACTGTTTCCGATGCCGGCAAACGCTTGAAAGCGGAACGCGAGGCATTGGCGAAGCAGTTGCAACGGCTGGAGGCGGAAGTGCCCACAGCGATGGTGATGCAGGAGATGGAGAAACCACGAGAGACATTTCTTCTGGTACGCGGACAGTACGATCGACCCGCCGATCGAGTCCAAGCGGCGGTGCCGGCATTCCTGCCGCCGCTTCCCGATGGAGCGGCAGCCAACCGGCTGGGGCTGGCGCAGTGGCTGGTTCATTCCTCCCACCCGCTCACGACGCGCGTTCTCGTCAATCGTTATTGGCAGGCGTTCTTCGGAACCGGCTTGGTCAAGACGGCAGAGGACTTCGGGGCCCAGGGCGAACCGCCCTCGCACCCGCAACTGCTGGACTGGCTGGCGATCGAATTCCGCACAGGAGAATCGGTGGCAGGCACCCCCTGGAATCTCAAGGCACTGGTCCGGTTATTGGTCACCAGCGAAACCTATCGGCAGCAATCGATAGTGACACGAAACGGGTATGCTCGCGACCCTGAGAACCGGCTGCTCGCTCGCGGTGGCAGGATCCGCTTGCCGGCGGAATTTATACGCGATCAGGCACTTGCGGTCAGCGGATTGCTCGACCGACGCATTGGTGGTGCGAGCGTATCCCCGTATCAGCCGCCCGGAATCTGGGAGGAACTGGCTTCGCGCGCGGACGGCAAGAACTGGACGGCGCAGGAATATTCGCAGAGCCACGGCCGTGACCTGTATCGGCGAACGATGTACACATTCTGGAAACGAACGGCTCCACCGCCGACGCTGGTTGCGTTCGATGCTCCTGATCGGGAAACCTGCGTGGTTCGAAGGGCACGCACCAATACGCCGCTCCAGGCACTGATCCTGATGAACGATCCGACGTACGTGGAAGCGGCACGCAAGCTGGCGGAGCGCATCCTGCGGGAAAGCGGCCCCGAATTGCCGCAACGAGTCGGTCATGCATTTCAATTGGTATTGGCCCGCAAGCCGCGCCCCGCGGAAATCGAAGTGATTGCGGGGATCTACCAGCGGCAGCGGGAGACCGCCCAAACCGATCCGCGCGTCAGGGAAGTGCTCCGCGTCGGTGAGTCCCCCGCCGATGATACGCTCGACCCCAACGAACTTGCCGCCTGGGCCTTGGTCGCGAGCGTGCTGCTCAACCTCGACGAGACCGTGACGCGAAACTGAGTGGAACCGGCCGACCAGCCGCGTCCCGATTCGGCGTTAGTCGGCGGCCTCGAACTCCTGGCGCGTCGAATCGCGGTTAAGAAAACTGATCGCCCAGGCGTAAAAACCAAGCTTGCCCAGCACGATCACAACGCCAAATACCGCGCCCACCATCGCCATCATTCGCGCAAACCCCGACATGTCGGGGGCGTTGGCATTGCCTTGCGCCTGCATCATCTCCTGCATTCCTTTCGACATCACCTCCGACATTTGAAGCTGGATGTAAATCTGCAATGCGGCCGAACAAAGATCGCTCACAATCGCCCCCACAAACGCCCAGACAGCGAACGATCGTGAACGCCGCTTCAACACACAGATCGAGCCCACAATCAGGCCGATTTCGATGATGAATTTGAAGATATTGTTCGCCATTTGCGGAATCATCGAATCCGACATCGCCGCGACAATATCCTCCTGCATCTTGATCTGCGCCTCCCGCTGCGCCGGCGGCAGGGATTTCAGCATGCTCTTTTGAAACTCGAGCATCATCGGCTGAATCTCAAAAATGGCCATGCCCATTTCCGACGTCAAGAGACCAAGCCCGCCCATGACGATCCCGATCCAGCCGATCGCGGTGAAGCTGCTTCGGCTGCTGCGACCGGTCAGCGGTTGACCGGCGGTTGCATAGGGGCTGTCGGAGAACTTGTTCGGAACATCCGCGGGATTGGGCGTTTCCATGGGAACTCGATGTAGAACAGATTGGATCGAACAGGGGCGTTGCCAGTGACCGCTGCCGCATATCGTATGCGACGCGCGAGACTTCCGCAGCAACGACTTCATCTTGCCGCCACAACCGACCGATTGCAAGCCCAGCCGCGCCGCACGCCGATTGCATGCCGGTCGAACCTGGCGTATCGTAATCGCACATTGTCCCGCATCGACAAGGACCAGACGGAATGGCAGATCGCAATCCGACCGTGATGGAAAAGGCAATCCAACGACGTGCATTTCTCAGGGACTCGACGACCAGTCTGGGGCTCGCCGCCCTGGCGACACTCACAAGTCGTCCGGAAGTGGCAGCCAACCAGCTTCAATCGACGGGACGCGATGGAATTCTCGCGCAAACCCATTTTCCCGCGCGAGCCAAACGGGTTATCTACCTCTGCATGTCTGGCGGCCCTTCGCACATCGATTTATTGGATTACAAAGCTCGCCTGCGCGAACTCAACGGAACCGAACTGCCTGCCAGCGTCCGCATGGGCCAACGTGTGACCGGGATGACCGCCGGCCAGAGTTCTTTTCCGTGCGCCGCGCCGATTTTTTCGTTCGCGCAACACGGAAATTGCGGCACTTGGGTCAGCGAATTGTTGCCCCATACCGCGCGAGTGGTCGACGAGATCGCCGTGATCAAGACGTTGAATACCGAGGCGATCAATCATGACCCGGCGATTACATTCCTGCAGACGGGTTCGCAGCAGCCGGGGCGGCCGAGCCTGGGTGCCTGGCTGAGCTATGGATTGGGATCGGAAACCGACAATCTGCCGGCGTTCATCGTGATGATCTCCCAGGGGAGCGGTAACAAAACCGACCAGCCGATTTTTTCGCGCCTTTGGGGTAGTGGCTTCATCCCCAGCGAGCACCAGGGAGTTCGCTTCCGCAGTTCCAGTGACCCCGTACTCTACCTGTCCAATCCCCCGGGAATCGACGAGCAGTCCCGTCGCAGCATGCTGGATGGCGTTAATCAACTCAACGGGATTGCCGTTCAAGCCGTGGGCGATCCTGAGATCTCGGCGCGGATCGCCCAGTACGAGATGGCGTTCCGAATGCAGGCGTCCGTTCCGGCATTGACCGATTTGTCCGACGAACCGCGGAATATCATTGATATGTACGGCGTCGACGAAAGTGGTGCCGACGGTGGATTCGCACGCAATTGCCTGCTTGCACGCAGGATGGTCGAGCGGGGCGTGCGGTTCGTGCAGTTGATGCACCGCGGGTGGGATCAACACGGCAGCCTCCCCGCGCAGATTCGCGGCCAGTGCCGCGACGTGGATCGCGCCAGTGCCGCCCTGGTCATGGATCTGAAGCAGCGCGGGTTGTTGAACGAGACGCTCGTCATCTGGGGCGGTGAATTCGGCCGCACCGTCTACAGCCAAGGCGCGCTCACGAAAGACAACTACGGCCGTGATCACCACGGTCGCTGTTTCACGCTTTGGGCCGCCGGCGGAGGCATTCGCCCGGGAATCAGCTACGGCGAAACCGACGACTACTGCTACAACATCGTCCGCGATCCGGTGCATGTACATGACTGGAACGCGACGATCCTGCATTGCCTTGGAATCGACCACACGCGGCTTACGTTCCGATTCCAGGGCCGCGATTTTCGCCTGACCGACGTGCACGGCAATGTCGTGAAAGGCCTGCTGGCGTAGCTCGAAACGTATGTAGCTCGAAACCGACGTAGCTCGAAATTTGTTTCTAGTTGTGCTCGACGGCTCGAAACAAGTTTCGAGTTACGTAAGATTCCCCCCGCCGATTTGACGGGCGAGCGGCCGCCCGTTATCGTTGGGGATCGCGACAATTACCCAGCGGGTTTTGCACCGGAGGTTTTCAAATGCAATTGCGTTTTGCCTGGCTTTGTCTCGGACTGCTGATCCCTTTTTCCAGTGTGGCGGATACGGCCGCCGACGCCGCTGACGACGACGGGTTCGAGTCGATCTTCGACGGCAAGTCGCTGGACGGTTGGGACGGCAATCCGAAGTTCTGGAAGGTCGAGGACGGCACGATCACCGGCCAGACGACGGCCGACAATCCAACCAGCGGCAATACCTTTCTTGTCTGGAGAAAGGGCGAGACCGCGAACTTTGAGCTGAAATGCGAGTACCGGATTGTGGGCGGGAATTCCGGGATTCAGTACCGTAGTTTTGAGGTACCGAACGAAAAGTGGGTCATCGGTGGCTATCAGGCCGACATCGACTCCGGAGATACGTATTCCGGAATCTGCTACGGCGAGCGGTTCCGCGGCATTCTGGCCAATCGCGGTGAAAAGACAATCGTCGGGGACGACAGCAAGCCCAAGGTTGTCGGCACGGTCGGCGACTCGAAAACGCTGCAATCGAAGATCAAGAAAGAGGACTGGAACAACTACCATATTGTCGTCAACGGGTTTCAGTTCCGGCACATGATCAACGGGAACGTGACCTGCGAACTGACGGACGAGGACCAGAAACAACGGCGTGACAAGGGGGTGTTGGCGCTGCAATTACACGCCGGCCCGCCGATGAAGGTGCAGTTCCGCAATATTCGCCTGAAACGGCTGCCGGCGGCCGCCGCGCCCTCGGGAAGCAGTTCCCGAAAGAAAAAGGTCGTACTCGTCTCCGGCAAGCCCAGCCACGGTTATGGCGCTCATGAACATTATGCGGGCTGCATGATCCTGGCCGATGCGCTGAACAAGAGCAACTGCAACATCGAGGCGCTGGTCGTGAAGCACGGCTGGCCGGAAGATAAAAAGGTTTTTGATGGTGCGGACTGTGTCGTGATGTACAGCGACGGCGGAGCCGGGCATATGGTCGTGCCCCATCTGGCGGAGGTTGACGCTCTGGCCCAGAAGGGAGTCGGCATCGTCTGCATCCACTACGCGGTGGAAATGACGAAAGGCGAGGCCGGGGACCGGTTCCTCGACTGGATTGGTGGCTATTTCGAAATGAACTGGTCGGTCAATCCGCACTGGACGGCGAAATTCAACAAATTTCCAGACCATCCGATCGCGCGTGGCGTCAAGCCATTCTCGATCAATGACGAATGGTATTACCACATGCGGTTCCGCCCGAAGATGGAGGGCGTGACGCCGATCTTGACCGATCTGCCTCCCGACGAGACGTTGCAACGCGGCGACGGACCGCACAGTGGTAATCCGCACGTACGTGCCGCGATCGCGCGCAAAGAGCCCCAGCATGTCGCGTGGGCGGCCGAGCGCAAGAATGGCGGGCGCGGATTCGGTTTCACCGGCGGTCACGACCATTGGAACTGGGGAGAGCCGAACTTCCGCAAGCTGATGTTGAACGCCATTGCCTGGTGCGCGAAACATGAAGTTCCCGCGGACGGCGTCGAGGCGGCCACCGTGTCACTGGAGGATCTGGAGAAGAACCAGGACTATCCACCGCCGGAAAAGTTCGACCGTGAATCGGTTCGCAAGCGCCTGCGACTCCCGGCCAGCGACAAAACCAGCGCCGTTAGCCGCGGAGCCGGACGGAAGGACGCGTCCCCGAAACCGGTCTTTCAAACGGAAATGGTTACGTCCGCCACCGCCGGCCATGCAGTCAACGTTGACGTCGATATCCGCGGCGCTCGAGAACTCTACCTCGTCGTGACCGACGGCGGCAATGATTTCTCCTGCGACTGGGCCGACTGGGCCGAGCCGCGTCTGGTCACGGCGCAGGGTGTGAAGAAGCTCACCGAAATACGCTGGAAGGCGGCCACAACCGATTGGGGACAGGTCCGCGTCGACAAGAATGCCGGTGGTGGCCCGCTCAAGATCGCCGGGTCGCCTGTGGAGTACGGAATCGGCACGCACGCAAATTCGCTGATTGCATTTGACCTGCCGCCGGATGTCCTTCGGTTTCAAGCGCGCGCCGGCCTCGATAACGGTGGCACCGACCAGGGCGATGGGGGGGCGAGTTCCGTACAGTTCCTGGTCTTCACGACTCGCCCCGATGCACTTGTGACGCAAAGTGGGAAAGCCAACAGCGCCAGTCGAGACGCCGCCGAGGCGGTTGCCGGTCTCGATGTTGCTGACGGTCTGGAAGCGACTCTGTTCAGTTCAGAGCCCGAGATCCGGAACGTCACCAACCTCGATATCGACCACCGAGGACGCGTCTGGGTTTGCGAAGTCATGAACTACCGTGCTCACAAAGGGAAACGACCCGAGGGCGACCGAATCCTGATTCTGGAGGATTCCGATCACGATGGGAAAGCCGACAAACAGACTGTTTTCTACCAGGGTACCGACGTCGACTCGGCCATGGGCATCTGCGTGCTCGGGCGCAAGATTATCGTGTCCGCCTCACCGAATATCCTCGTATTCACGGACGAGGACGGCGACGATCGACCCGACAAGAAGGAGATTCTGTTCTCTAATACGGGCCAGCCGCAGCACGACCATTCCGCACATTCATTCCTGTTTGGACCGGATGGCAAGCTGTACTGGAATTTCGGCAACACCGGTCAGAAAGTCTGTGACCGTGATGGAAAGCCGATCGTAGATCGCGCGGGGAATACGGTCGTCGACAATGGTAAGCCGTATTTCGGCGGTATGCCGTTCCGCTGCGACCTGGATGGGAGTCATTTTGAAGTCCTGGCGCACAACTTTCGCAATAACTACGAAATCGCGGTGGACTCGTATGGCGGCCTCTGGCAATCGGACAATGATGACGACGGCAACCGTGGAGTGCGGATCAATTTTGTGATGGAGTACGGTAATTACGGCTACCGCGACGAAATCACCGGCGCGGGCTGGAACACGCCGCGCACCAATTTGGAGCAGGAGATCCCCTATCGCCACTGGCACTTGAACGACCCGGGGGTCGTTCCGAACTTGCTACAAACGGGAGCCGGTTCGCCGACGGGAATTACAGTCTACGAAGGGCGGCTTTTGCCGAAGGCCTTTTGGAATCAGGTGATCCACTGCGATGCCGGACCGAATGTCGTGCGAGCGTATCCCGCACAGGTTCGCGGGGCGGGCTACTCGGCGGAAGTGGTTGACTTGGTCAAGGGTGCGCGGGACAACTGGTTCCGGCCCGCGGATGTTTGTGTGGCTCCGGATGGATCGGTGTTTGTGACCGACTGGTACGATCCAGGTGTAGGCGGTCACGCCGCGGGCGACCTGGAACGCGGCAGGGTATTTCGGATCGCGCCACCTGGTTCGCGCTACGTTGCTCCGTCGTTCGACTTCCAGTCCGACACGGGGGCAGCCAAGGCGCTGGAGAGTCCGAATTTGGCGGTGCGGTATCTTGCCTGGTCGGCTTTGCATGCGATGGGCGAGCGTGCGGAACCTGTGCTGGCGCGGATTTGGAAAAGCGAATTGGAGCCTCGCCTGCGGGCGCGAGCCCTCTGGCTGCTCGGCAAGATTCCGGGGCGGGGGCCCGAATATGTGCGTCAGGCGATCGGGGACGCAAACCCGGATCTGAGGTGTGTCGGGCTTCGCCTGGCTCGACAGCTCGATCTTGAAATCCCAGCGTTGGTCGAAGCGTTGGTTCGCGATCCC
>Ga0194121_10000401_pt1 | contig 76493 bp, 72 predicted proteins | sample TA2MahCa50mmetaG_FD_148609 | JGI IMG/M metagenome (GOLD analysis project Ga0194121, IMG submission 148609) | Freshwater microbial communities from Lake Tanganyika, Tanzania - TA2015020 Mahale Deep Cast 50m | ecosystem: Environmental > Aquatic > Freshwater > Lake | place: Tanzania: Lake... | reverse complement strand
GGCCGGGGTTCTGCTTTCGGTCGTGCCGCCGCACGCGGAGCCGCCGACTTTTTCGGCGCCACGCGCCGCGGCGACGGCTTCCTGGCCTTTGCCGGCTTCTTGCGCGCGGCCGGTTTTCTCGCGGACGTCTTCTTGCGCTTCGCCTTCGTCTTCGCTTTCTTTCGAGCAGCCATAGGATCCTCCGTTCAGGTGTCGTAGCCACGCCTCAGGGCGTGCCGGGGGTCAATGGGGAAATGGTAAATGGGAAACGGTCAACAGGAAATAGGGGTAGAGCCTATTTCCAGAAGGAGCGCCGATCTCCTCCTTGTCCATTTTTCATTCCCGACCCCCTATTCACCAGGATATCGCCTTGCGGTCACGGAAAAACCCGCCGCTCGGACCGTCTTCGGGAAGCGTCGCGAGCCATATGGCGGTGTCCGCGCCCTGCTCCACGGTGCGCGGCGCGTTCGGCCCGCCCATGTCCGTCCTGACCCAGCCGGGGCACATCGAGTTCACGAGGATACCGGTGCCCTTCAGCTCCGCCGCCAGCGTGCGCGTGAGCACGTTGAGCGCGGTCTTGGAGACGCGGTAGGCGGGCGTGCCGGCGCCCATGTCCGAGAGCTGTCCGAGCCCGCTCGAGAGGTTCACGATGCGCCCGTAGCGGCGCTTCTTCATGATCGGCACCAGCGCCTGCACGAGCGCGAGCGGTCCGTAGAAGTTCGCCGCGAGCGTGTCCTGGTAGGCCTTCGTCTTCGAGTCGAGCACGCGCGAGCCGCGCGGATCGAGCATCACGCCGGCGTTATTGACGAGCACGTCGGGCCCACCATGGGCCTTGTCGAGGAAGCGCGCAAGCGCCGTGATGTCGCGCGCGCTCGTGACGTCGAGGCGAAGAAACGCCACCTCCAGGCCTTCCCCGGAGAGCTTGCGCTGCGCCGCCTTGCCCCGGGTTTCGTTGCGCGCCGTGAGCACGACGCGCAGGCCCTTGCGCGCGAGCTGGCGGCAGATCTCGAACCCGATTCCGCGGTTCGCGCCGGTGACGACCGCGATGCGTTTTTCAGCCATTCGACATTCTCAACCAGTGATTAACTCGTATCAAAAAGACCCAAAAAACTTGAAACCACCGATGAACGCCGATGAACACAGATAACAACAACCCCATGATCAGCCAAAGGGTTTTATGTTTTCGTCGGCGGGTATCGGCGTTTATCTTCGGTTAACTTTTCCTGATTCTGTTACCGCCTCTTAATCATTCAATCACTGAGTCACTCAGTCACTTGGTCAAAGATCGATCTTCCCGACCATATTCTCCGGACGCACCCATTCGTCGAACTGCGCCTCCGTGACATGGCCCAGCGCGAGCGCCGCTTCCTTGAGGGTCGTCCCCTCCTGGTGCGCCTTTTTCGCGATCTCGGCCGCCTTCTCGTAGCCGATGTGGGGATTGAGCGCCGTCACCAGCATGAGCGACTCACGCATCAGTTTCTCGATCCGCTCGCGGTTCGGCTCGATGCCGGCCGCGCAGTGCTCCCTGAAGTTGTCGCAGGCGTGCGCAAGCAGTTTCGCGCTTTGCAGGAAGTTCAGGATGACCAGCGGCCGGAATACGTTCAGCTCGAAGTTGCCCGAGGCCCCGCCGACGTTGATCGCGACATCGTTGCCGAAGACCTGCGCGCACACCATGGTCATCGATTCGGCCTGCGTGGGATTGACCTTTCCGGGCATGATCGAGCTGCCGGGCTCGTTTTCGGGGATCACGAGCTCGCCCAGCCCGCTGCGCGGGCCGGAGGCAAGCCAGCGGATGTCATTGGCGATCTTCATGAGGGCGGCGGCGAGCGTCTTCAGTGCGCCGTGCGCGTGCACGAGCGCGTCGCATGAGCCGAGAGCCTCGAACTTGTTCGGCGCGGTGACGAAAGGCAACCCCGTGAGCCGGGCGAGCTCCGCCGCCACCTTCTCGGAGAAACCGGCGGGCGCATTCAGCCCGGTGCCCACGGCGGTGCCGCCGAGGGCGATCTCGTGGAGATGGGGCAGCGCCGCATCCACGTGCGCGATCCCGTGATCGAGCTGGGAGGCATATCCGGAAAATTCCTGTCCGAGCGTGAGCGGCGTCGCATCCTGCAGATGCGTGCGGCCGATTTTCACGATCCTCGCGAAGACGTTCGCCTTCTTGGCAAGCGTATCGCGCAGCCGCTTCACCGCGGGCTTCAGCTGCATCTCGAGAGCGACCACGGCCGCCACGTGCATGGCGGTGGGGAAGGTGTCGTTCGACGACTGCGACATGTTGACGTCGTCGTTCGGGTGCACGCGGCGCCCTTCGCCGCGCAAGCCGCCCATGATCTCGGAGGCGCGGTTGGCGAGCACCTCGTTCGCGTTCATGTTGGTCTGGGTGCCGGAGCCCGTCTGCCATACCGTGAGCGGGAATTCGTCATCGAGGATCCCGCTCAAAACCTCGTCGGCGGCCCTCACGATCACCTCGCCCTTCTTCGCATCGAGCAGGCCGAGCGCCACGTTGGTGAGCGCCGCGGCCTTCTTCACCAGCACCTGCGCATGCACCACCTCGACCGGCATGCGCTCGCCCGGGAACCGGAAGTGTGCGAGGCTGCGCTGCGTCTGCGCGCCCCACAGGCGCTCTTCCGGAACCTTGATCTCTCCCATCGTGTCGCGCTCGACGCGCATGCGGCCGCTCACCCTGCACCTCCCTTGCGTAATTTCGCGATCAACCGAGGAACGAGCGCGACGCCCTGCCTCATTCGCGTATTTTCCCCGCTCCGGGACCGCCAAGTCATCTTCACCCGCACCGCGCTAGATGAGGGCACGCTGCTCCCCGCGGCTCGCGCCGGCGTCCACCACGGTAAGGGCGGTCATGTTGACGATGCGGCGCACCGTGGCCGAAGGCGTGAGGATGTGCACCGGCCAGCCGGTGCCGAGCAGGATCGGCCCCACCGTGATGCCGTCACCGGCCGCCGTCTTGAGCAGGTTGAAGGCGATGTTCGCCGCGTCGAGCGTGGGCATCACCAGCAGGTTGGCCTCCCCGCGCAGCCGCGAATTGGGAAAGACGCGCGCGCGGATCTCGGCGGAGATCGCGGCGTCGCCGTGCATTTCGCCGTCCACCTCCAGGTCGGGCGCGAGCTGCTCGATGAGCGCCAGCGCCTTGCGCATCTTGACGGCGGTCGGCGTGTCGGCCGTGCCGAAATTCGAGTGCGAGAGCAGCGCCACGCGCGGCACGATGCCGAAGCGCCGGATTTCCTCGGAAGCGAGCACCGCGACCTCGGCGACCTGCTCGGCCGTGGGATCGAAGTTGACATAGGTGTCACAGATGAACACCGTGCGCCTCGGCAGCAGCAGCATGTTCATGGCCGCGTAGCCCTTCACGCCCGGCTGCCGGCCGAGCACCCGGCCGATGAAACGCAGGTGCGTTTCGTACCTGCCCAGCACGCCGCACAGCATGGCGTCGGCCGCTCCCATGTGCAGGAGCATCGCCCCGATCAGGGTGCTGTTGCGGCGCATGTCGAGCTTGGCGATCTCGGGGGTGACGCCCCGGCGCTCGGCAAGCTTGTGGTAGGCCGTCCAGTACTCACGGTAGCGCGGATCGCTGTTGGGGTCCACGAGCTCGAAGTTCTCGTCGCGCTTGAGCCGCAGCCCCAGCCGCTCGATGCGCATCTGCACCACATCGGGCCGCCCGACGAGCACCGGGCGCGCCATACCCTCGTCCACCACGACCTGCGCGGCCTGCAGCACGCGCTCCTCCTCGCCCTCCGCGTAGACCACGCGCTTGGGGGCGCCCTTGGCCGCCTCGAAAACCGGCTTCATGATCAGTCCGGAGTGGTACACGAACTGGTCCAGGCGGTCGCGGTAAGCCTCCAGATCGGCGATCGGCCGGGTCGCGACGCCGCTCTTCATGGCCGCCTCGGCGACGGCCGGCGCGATCTTGGCGATCAGCCGCGGATCGAACGCCCGCGGAATCAGGTACTCGGGCCCGAACCGCATGTTCTGCCCGCCGTAGGCCAGGGAAACGATGTCCGACTGCTCGGCCTGCGCGAGCTGGGCGAGCGCGTGCACCGCCGCGAGCTCCATTTCGCGCGTGAAGGTCGTCGCCCCCACGTCGAGCGCGCCGCGAAAGATGAACGGGAAGCACAGCACGTTGTTCACCTGGTTCGGATAGTCGGAGCGCCCGGTCGCGATCACTGCATCCGGTTTCACCGCCTTCGCGGCCTCGGGCCGGATTTCGGGCTCCGGATTGGCGAGCGCGAGGATCAGCGGGCGCGCGGCCATGCGCTTGACCATCTCGGGCTTGAGCACGCCCCCCGCGGATACGCCGAGGAAGATGTCCGCGCCGTCGATGACGTCGGAGAGACTGCGGCCCTCGGTCTCGATCGCGTAGCGCTCTTTCTCGGGGTCCATCTCTTCCTTGCGGCCCTTGTAGACAACACCCTTGATGTCGGTCACCACGATGTTCGAGCCCGGAAGCCCCATGTCCACGAGCAGGTTCAGGCAGGCGATCGCCGCCGCACCGGCGCCCGAGCACACCAGCTTCACACGCCCGATGTCCTTGCCGACTACCTTGAGCCCGTTCAGGATCGCCGCGCCGACAATAATCGCCGTGCCGTGCTGGTCGTCGTGAAACACCGGGATCTTCATGCGCGCGCGCAGCTTGCGCTCGACGATGAAGCACTCGGGCGCCTTGATGTCCTCGAGGTTGATGCCGCCGAACGTCGGCTCGAGCGCGGCGACGATCTCGACGAGCTTGTCCGGGTCGCGCGCGTCCACCTCGATATCGAAGACGTCGATGCCCGCGAACTTCTTGAACAGAACGCCCTTGCCTTCCATCACCGGCTTCGAGGCGAGCGGTCCGATCGCGCCCAGGCCCAGCACCGCCGTGCCGTTGGTGATCACCGCGACGAGGTTGCCGCGCGCGGTCAGCGTGTGCGCTTGCGACGGGTCGCTCACGATGGCCTCGCACGCCGCCGCCACTCCGGGCGTATACGCCAGGGACAAGTCCCGCTGGTTGATCATGCCCTTGGTCGGCGCCACCGAGATCTTGCCGGGAGTGGGCAAACGGTGGTACTCGAGAGCGGCCTTGCGCAGTTGGTCGTCCATGGGCAGCGTTGTTGTCGACGGTCGTGCGCCGAGCGGCACGGTGTGTCCGTTCCAACGCGCGCAGTTAAGCCGGCGCGATGCGTCCGGCTTTAACGGAAATTATACCGGATGGTCGTGCGCATCCCTTTCGCGAAACGCCTTCACGCCTCGCATGGCCCGCACGCGGCGACAATTGCCTCAGCGCCACCGCTTTGTGCTATGTTTCTGGGCGGATTTTCCGCCATGGCCGACCTACCTACCAGCGCGCGCGCCGAACTCTATCCCGAGATCGAGCCGCACCGCGCCGGCATGCTTGCGCTCGACGCGACGCATACCATGTACTGGGAGGAATCCGGGAACGCCGCGGGCACGCCGGTGCTGTTCTTGCACGGCGGCCCCGGAGCGGGCTCTTCGCCCGCGCACCGGCGCTTCTTCGATCCCGCGCACTACCGCATCGTGATCTTCGACCAGCGCGGCGCCGGCCGCTCCACTCCCCTCGGCGAGCTGCGCGAGAACACGACCCCGCATCTCGTGGCCGACATCGAACGGCTGCGCCGGCACCTCGCCGTCGAGCGCTGGCTCGTGTTCGGGGGCTCGTGGGGCAGCACGCTCGCGCTTGCCTATGGCGAAGCGCACCCGGAGCGCTGCACGGGCTTCATCCTGCGCGGCGTGTTCCTGTGCCGCAAGAGCGAGATCGAGTGGTTTCTCTACGGCCTGCGCGGCTTCTTCCCGGAGGCGTGGCGGACTTTTGCCGCGATCATTCCGCCGGAAGAGCGCGGCGACCTGCTCCGCGCCTATTACCGGCGCCTCACCGATCCCGACCCCGGCGTGCACCTGCCGGCGGCGCGCGCGTGGAGCACATACGAAGGCCTGTGCTCGACGCTGCTGCCCAGCCCCGAGACCGTCGCCTATTTCGCAGGAGACAACGTCGCGCTGGGGCTTGCCCGCATCGAGGCGCATTACTTCAGCCACGACATCTTCCTGCCGCAGGACGCACTGCTCGCGAATGTCGGGCGCGTGCGGGAGCTGCCCTGCACCATCGTCCAGGGTCGCTACGACGCGGTGTGCCCGATCGTCACGGCGGACGAACTGCACGAAGCGTGGCCGGAAGCGGAGTACATTGTGGTTCCGGACGCCGGGCACTCCGCGTGGGAGCCCGCGATCTGCGCCGAGCTGGTGAAAGCGACCGAGCGGTTCAAGGCGTGGCGCTAGCAGACCCTCGTTCCGGTTTCGATGTTCCGGGTTTCGTGTTGCTTGCGGCGGCTACGCCCCCCGGCTTTCCGGTTCCCGAGACTCGAAACCCGAAGCCGTCAGCGGGTTTTTACGGCAGCAGCGGCCTCCGACGGGCCATCCGCAAGCAAACAGTACGGTCGCGTCGGCCACCTGCCCGCAGCCTCGGAATGGGACATCGCGAGGAATCGGCACCAATCCGTCGGCTGCTGCGCGCCTGCCCGCTCCAGCCTGCGGCAGTCCGAGTCCGGCGCGTCCTCCTTGGGTCGCATCCCCGCCAATAAACGGCGGGGCCCCTGCTCCGCCCTACGGCAGCAGTACCGTCGATCCCGTGGTCTTGCGCCCCTCGAGATCGCGGTGCGCCTGCGCCGCTTCGCGCAACGGGTAGGTCTGGTTGATCGAGATCTTCACCGCTCCGCTCTTGACCACCGCGAAGAGTTCGTTCGCGGCCCCCACCAGGTCCTCGCGACTGCTCGTGTAGTGAAACAGCGAGGGGCGCGTGAGGAAGAGCGAGCCTTTCTGGGCCAGGATCGCGAGATTGAACGGCGGGACCGCTCCCGAAGAATTGCCGAAGCTCGCCATCAGCCCGCGCGGCCGCAGGCAGTCGAGCGAATCCATGAAGGTGTCCTTGCCCACGCCGTCGTAGACCACCGGAACGCCCTTGCCTTTCGTGACTTCCTTGACGCGCTCCACGAACTTCTCCTTCGACGTCACGACCACGTGCTTGCAGCCGGCCTTTTTCGCGAGCACCGCCTTCTCGTCGCTGCCCACCGTGCCGATCACGGTGGCGCCCAGGTGCTTCGACCATTGGGAAAGGATCTGTCCCACGCCGCCCGCTGCGGCATGCACGAGGACCGTATCGCCTTTCTGCACTTTGTAGGTTCGGCGGCACAGATACCACGCGGTCATGCCTTTCAGCATGATCGCCGCGGCGACCTTGTCGTCAATGCCCTTCGGCACCTTCACCATGCGCGCGGCTTGCCGCAACAGCAGCTCCGCGTAGGAACCGATCGGCTGCGCGTAGGCGACGCGGTCGCCGATCTTGAACTCTTTCACCTTGGGACCAACCGCCTCCACCACGCCCGCGCCTTCCATGCCGAGGCCGGTGGGCAGTTGCATGGGATAGAGGCCGGTACGGTGATAGGTGTCGATGAAATTCAGACCGATGGCCGTGTTGCGCACCAGCACCTCGCCTTCACCCGGCGCGCCGACCTGCACCGCCTCCCAGCGCAGCTTCTCCGGCCCGCCGTGCTCATAGACGCGAATTGCGTGAGGCATACGTTCTCCTTTTATTGTGCGGGGACAGTCAAAAGAGGTGATTAAACCACATTTTTCCGGCGCGCCGCACCGCGCGCTCCACCGTGTGGACTCGCGCGCCGGCGTATTCGGCTTCGCCGCTCACAGCGCAGGGCAGTCTCGCCGATCGCGCCGCGACGGCCTCGTCGTGCGGCCTGCCGGGCCCCGGCGCGCTGCCGCAGGAGCTGCTCTGCTAACGAGCGCGCAGGACCCGCGCCGCCCGCGCGACGTCGCGCTGCTTTACCCAGAAGATCGCACCGAAGCGCGCCCCGCCCGCGGCCACCGCGTCCATCGCGACCATGTTGATCCCCGCCTTGGCAAGCCTGCTGCAGATGCCGGCAACGGCCCCGGCCTTGTCCGTGCCCTGCGCCAGGAAAACCGTCTTCTTCTTGCTCACCTTAAAGCCCAGCTTGCGCGCGGCGCGTGTGAACTTGGCCACGTCGTACGGGATGAAATCGACCTGCGCGCGCCCGGCGTTCGGGAAACCCGTGAACGCGCGCAGATTGACACCATGCGCGGCAAGCCCGTTCAGCAAACGCGCACCCTGGCCTGCGCGGTTGGGGGTCCTCATGCTGAAATAATGCGCCTTGCGGATAGTCGTAGCCATGCTTGCCCTCCTTTGATTGAAACCGATATGCGAGAGTACAGCCGCCGATTGAACGGCAGCCTGCTGTCTGTTTCGGACTGGTTAGCCTGATCCAGCGCTCTTTTTCCGGACTGTCTCCACCGCCGGTTGAGCGGCGGCGAGCCGTCCGTTTCGAACCGGCGGACTTAATCCGGCGCTCGGCGTCCGGATTAAGCATAATTATGCTCCGACACGCGCGCGAAAGCACTCCGGAAAACTTCGGAGCGGACGCCACATCGTAGTCGACTTCGCAACAAGCGAAATCGCCGGTTGAGCGGCCATGTTTGGCCCCTCTCGAACCGGCGCTCGGCGTCCGGACGGATACAACCGCCGGTTGAACGGCGGCCTGCTGTCCGGCTCGAACCGGCGGATTTAATCCGGCGCTTGGCGTCCGGATTGAGGTGCATTAGCATGACGGCAAATCGCTGGAGGACCCTATGGATCAGCCGGACAACAGGCGCATCGCGGTCACACCCACTGGCGCGGCGCTCGGTGCCGACGTGGCGGGCATTGACCTCGCGCAGCCGCTCGATGACGCGGCGTTCAGGGCCGTCGAAGCGGCGTGGCACCAGCATCTCGTGCTGCGCTTCCGCGGCCAGCGCCTCGATGACCCCGGCCTGCTCGCGTTTGGTCGCCGCTTTGGCGAACTCGACAGCGCACCGGTGCATGCTACGCGTGACGCCGACCACGATCCGTACCCCGAGATCACGGTGATGTCGAACATCAAGGTGGACGGCAAGCCAATCGGCAATCTCGGCCATTACGAAGCGGAGTGGCATACCGACATGTCCTACAACGAGCGATGCCCGATCGGCAGTCTGCTCTACTCGCTGGAGGTGCCTGCCGAGGGGGGCGACACCGGTTTCTGCAACATGTACCTCGCCCTCGAGACCCTCCCCGCCGAGCTCAAGCGCGCCATCGTCGGCAAATCCTGCAAGCACGACGCGAGCCGCAACAGCGCCGGCGAACTGCGTAGGGGGTTCAAGGAAGCAACCGACCCGCGCGAGACTCCGGGCGCCGTGCACCCGATCATCCGCACGCATCCGGACACGCGCAGAAACGCATTGTTCCTCGGGCGCCGGCGCGACGCCTACGTCATGGGGCTGCCGCTCGATGAAAGCGAAGACCTGTTGAACCGGCTGTGGGCCCACGCGGCCAAGCACGAGTTCGCCTGGTACCAGAAGTGGAAAGTAGGCGATCTCATCATGTGGGACAACCGATGCACGATGCACCGCCGGGATGCATTCGATCCGAATGCACGGCGGCTGATGCATCGCACGCAGATCAAGGGCGACAAGCCGTTCTTTGATCCCGCATCGGTTGCGGCGTAGGCTCATGCGCCGCTCGGCGGCGCGTTAGCCGAAGCCACAACCCCAAACGATGCACCGCCGGGATGCATTCGATCCGAATGCACGGCGGCTGATGCATCGCACGCAGATCAAGGGCGACAAGCCGTTCTTTGATCCCGCATCGGTTGCGGCGTAGGCTCATGCGCCGCTCGGCGGCGCGTTAGCGGCGGTAAGGCCATCTGTACCGGCACCAGCAGGCCGCCACGGCGTGGCCGTCGGCCTGCGGGAGCGGGCGGAATGCTACTCGCTTTTGCCCCGGTCGGCGGGCTTGTTTTGCGCGACGCCGGCGCTGAGCGACTCGAGCGCGGCCTTCTGCATCTCGAGGGTCTTGATCGTCATCTGCACGAAGCCCACGTTCATCGTGAGCCAGTTCTCGACGGTCTTCAGCTCGCCGATTTTCTTCGCGATCTCCTCGACATTCGCGGTCGGCGTCAACATTCCCGGGATCGGAAACGACAGTGGATTCCACATCTTCTGCATGAACTCGAACAGATCCTTGGGCAGGTCCGATTGTTGCGCCATGGCTCCTCCTATACCGCGCGTGTCTCCGCGTCTATTATAGGGTTAAAGCGGACGGCAACAGCCGCTGCTTTAACCGCGCGAGTTCGAAGAGACGATCGTGTCGCCGTTCAACTCGCATTCGTGAAGGCTTCCATCGGAAACACGCAGTGAAATTCCTCAAGGCGGTGCGCCTCGACGATTCCGACGACCGCGTCCTCTCCGGGCAAGGCGGGGCTGCCCGCGACGGTGAGTGGCTGGTCTCGGGCGGCTACGCGGTGTGCGACCTCGCGAAGGGGCACGCGCAGCCGAACTGCCGCTGCGACCGGACCTTCGTGGCACTTGGCTCGCGCCGGCGCTGCACCCTCGCCGAGGTCGCCGAAATTGATGAGGCCGCGTTCGGGCGCCTGCAGGAGGTGCTCGCGCACTTTTTCCTGAACGAGCTCGGCGCCCCGTCGCTCGAAGCCGCCCGCGCGGCCGCCGCGGACGAGTGCGAGTATACGGCGGGGCTCTCGGCCGACTTTCCGGAAGACGTCTGGATCACAGTCCAGCGCGAGCCGACCGCGGAGGGCGTAGGCGAGCGCTATTCCGTCTTCAAGCGGCTGATGATCGGCAGCCACAAGGTTTAGCGCTGCGTGACGAATGAGGCGTGACGGGTGACCGGTGGCCAGCGACCTGCAAAGGGGAACCGGGGGGCAGGACATGTCGCCGCGCATTACGTGCCGGTTTTCCCCATTCCCCATTCCCCATTCACCATTTACCGGGAAACGATGATTCCCTGCTACGTGAGCGGCGCGGGCATGTACGCCGGGGAACGGACCTGGTCGTTCAAGACGACGGTCATCGCGTGGCTGGAGGGATCCGGCCTCGGGTACGACACGCGCTACCGCTACTACCGCGCCCGCTTTCCCGAGCTCGACCCGGAGGCGCTGGCGCGCCTCGTGTGCGACCCGATCGAGCATTACGACCGGGACTGGCCGCGCTATCGGGCGGGATCCTCGTTGCCCGAGGAGGAGGCACTCGCGCATTTCGTGCTGGAGCGCGACGCGCGGTTTCGTGATGAAGCACGGGTCGCGATCTACTGCTTCGACGAAGCCGGCATCGGATCCGGCGTGAACGCGATGCGCTTCGTGCACGCCGGCAAGCCGATCGTCGGTTTCTACGCGGCCGACGCTGGCGCCCGCCGCGTGAACCTCACCAACGTACTCCAGCTCGCGGCGGAATTCCCAGAGCAGGTCCGGCTCGCCGCCTATCGGACACCCGGAGACATCACGACGCAGCTGGGAGTATGGCTACCGATGGTGGCGACGGGACGAGGACTACGGACTGAGGACTGAGGGTTGAGGATTGAGGATTGAGGTTTGAGGTTTGAGGTTTGAGGTTCGAGGTTTGAGGATCGGCGGTTACGGGTCATCCCTTGTCCGGAATGACCTCCACCCGGATGGGCGCCCCGTCTTTCACTTTCCCGAGCTGGCGCGGATCGCCTTCGATCTTGCCCAGCACGTTGCAACGGGTGACGAGGCGGCATTCGCTGCCTTTTGATACCGGCGTGGGCCCGAAGGGGAGCGCGAGCGCGCTTCCTTGCACCCAAAAGCACACCGTGCCCGCGTCGATGACCTCTTGGGCATCCGGCTCCAGGCTTGCGCGCACCGGAAGCTCGAAATAGACCTCTTCGCCCCAGGTGCTGGCGCTTGCCTTGCACGGCAGCGCAACGAGCAGCGCTTTCGCCGTGGGGGTGTCACGTAAGCTAGCGGTCACTTCGCCATTCCCCCAGGAGATCCGGATCCTCGCCATGGGGGTCGGCTGCGCGGGATGCGGCTGGGGGCTAGAGCGGGCGTCCGGCTGCGGGCTTGTTGGATGCACCAAGGCTCGGCGTCTTCGAGACGACCTGCTTCAGCCGTTTCTTTTCGTTCAGCACCTTGGTCGTGTACTGGTCTTCGTTGTCGTTGAGCGCACCGGCATACATCTGCAGCGCGATGCCCAGGTTGCCGGTAAGCCGGATGTACTCCCTGAGGATCTGGGTGCCCACCAGGATATTGGTGGCGGGATCGAATACTGCCCGGTCGCCGCCGTGCTCCTCGAGTTTCTCGCTATGGTATTTCGGGATGATCTGCATCAGCCCCTTCGCCCCCGCGACGCTCTCGGCGATCGGATTGAAACGCGATTCGACCGCGATCACGGCGATGACGAGCAGCGGGTCCAACCCCAACTTGTGGGCCGCGCCATGCGCCAGCCCCACGAGATCGAAGGTCACCTCCTGTGAGACCCGGTAGCGCTTGGCAAGGAATTCGGCAAGCGCCCGGTAACGGGCCTCCTCGATCGGTGTGACGCCCACTGGGCTGCCGGACTGCGACTGCAGCGTGGCGGCAGGGGTCAATCCCTCGGGAAACACGCTCTGCCAGGCGCCAGCCGACCCTAGCGGGCCGTGCTGGTTGTGCACGATCAGCAGCAACGCGCTCAAGCTGGCCACCAGGACCATGGCGGATACCATGCTGCGCGTGCGTCGCGCGAGCCGGGATAGAACCAGGCGATCCCAATCCAAAGTTGATTTTGCGAACATAGCAAAACCTCCTCTTGCGTGTGCCGGCCTCTACAAACCGGCGGTTAGCCCCCGGCGCCAAGTGCGTAACTCTGCACGTGGTTGCCCCCCAGATCAACCCCAATAGGTAGTGGGTGTCAGGCTGGAACGGGCCAATTCTAGTGGCTGGGGTAGCCAGCCGCAACCGTGTATTCCATACCGAGGGGCACCCTGTCCTTGAGTTGCATGGACAATGATGCGGTGCGATGTACTATAGTCCATTGGTTTTTAATATATTTGTCAAAATATCTCGCGCGGTTTGCGCAGATATTGCTGCGCCGCATTATGCTGTATTGCTGAGGCCAATGCAAGCTTCCGAAACGCGGAAAACATCATTCCGAATAGACATAAATAGTATTATAAAACAACGATATATGAACTACGGTCGAGGCGCGAGCCTGGTCAGGCCCGCTGCATCCCCGGGAGGGCGCTTCCGCGCCTCGCGCAATGCCGCCTGATCGAGCTGCAAGGTATCGTCGTAGCCGCTCGAACACGCACCGATCGCAACCGCGTTTCAGCCCTCCTTTGGTGGCGGCTCCCGAGACGCACCGGGGCGGGGGGCATCCGATGGTTGCGAGCGGGTCCTGCGCGTCGAGTCAGCGCGAGGCGGCAGGCAAGGGATGCCCTGGAAAACGCCGCTTGAACTCGGCCAGCATCTCCTCGGCGGCCGCGCCCTGCCCCTGTCGGCGCAACTCTTCGATGCGCTCGAGCCACTTCTCGGGCCGCTCCCGTTCGTAGGCGTGCCAAACCGGGAGCCGCTCGCCCAAGACGCGCCCGGTCCCCGGGTCCACCTCGGCGGGGCGGCCGGACTCCGGCGCTGCGGCGGCAGCGGGCTTTGCGAGGTCCGCCGCCGGGCGCTCGCCGAGTGGTGCCCGGGCTTCGCTCCGGGTGCGGGCTTCCTTCGGCACAGCCGCCGGCTCCGCGGCGCTTTCGCGCTCGGCGCGGCTTGCCGGATCCGCCGGTCGCGGCGCCGGGACAGCGGCAAACGGCGGCGCAGATTCGGCCGTAGCCGGCGCGCTCTGGCGGGCAGGCTCGGCGCGCTCCCTGGCGGGTGTCGGGGGTGGCTTGTCGGTAACCGCCTCGCGACTCACTGGAGGTGCGCGAGGCGCCCGTACGCCGGGTTCGGGAAGCGCGGCGGGTGCCACGGGCTCCTGCGGCGCAGTGATCGGGTATTCAGCGGAAGCAGGGGGTGCTTCTTCGCGTCTCGACGCCGCCGGCGCGCCGAGTTTCGGATCGGTGAGCCGCTCCGTGCCCTCTTCGCGCATCAAGATCACCAGGCTCGCGCTCACCACGACGACCGCCGCGATCGAGACCGGCACTTGCCACCAGCGCAACAGCGCGCTGAACGGGCGCGGATTCGCGCCGACTTCGCGGTGCGCCGCCGCGAGTATCGCCGCATCCAGATGCGCCGGCGGCCCATCGTCCCCGGCCTCTCGATAGATGCGCGCGAGCCGCGGATCGTTCTCCGCGCCTCCGGGCGTGCCGTTCCTGTGCCCGCTCAGCGCCATTTCGCCATCCCCTGCCGCAGCTTCGCCAGCGCGTAGCGCAGCCGGCTCTTCGCCGTTTCGCGCCCCACGCCGGTCGCCTCGGCGATTTCCTCCACGCTCAGGCCTCCTTCCTGCTGCAGCAGGAAAGCCTCGCGCTGCTCCTCGGGCAGCTCGGCGATCAGCCGCAGCAGTTCCCCGGCTTGCCTGCGGACGTCATAGGCGGACTCCAACGGGATCGCGCCCGCGTCCGCCACATGCTCGAGCGCGTCGCAATCCTCCTCATCGAGCGACACTGCGGCATGCCGCTTCGAGCGGTAGTGATCAACGAAGCGGTTGTGCGCAAGCCGGTAGAGGTAGGTCGTGAACTTGGCCCGGACCGTGTAGCCCTGCCGCGCCCGGACGAGATTCATCCACACATCCTGAAACAGCTCTTCGGCCACCGCCGCATCGCGGCTGTGCCGCAGCAGGTAGCGGTAGACCCCGCCCTTGTGACGGCCGTAGAGCACGTCGAATGCGCCGGCATCGCCATCGCGATAACGCGACATCAGCTCTTCGTCGCTGGGACCGGCGTCCTGGGACATTACGGGTACCCAGTATACCGCCGCACCGGCGAACCCCGCGCCGCGCCAGCGCGGGAGACGAATGTCGCGTCAAGGGCGGACCGCGTTCGCTTCCCCCACGGCGGAGTTCAGCACGTTTCATCATCTGCGCACGCGCCTTTCACTTTGGATCCGGAACGAACTGTCCGGGAAACGGCGTAGCGACCCGCGGGGCCCGTATGACGCCCAGCGCCACCAGATTCGGGTAGGTGTCGTAATGGATCGCGATCAGTTCTTCCGGATGCGCCGTCGCCCGCTCGAAAGCGGTGTAGCGCGCGTGAGAGGTCTCGCTGCGACCGTGCCCCGTCCCAAGGGCAGCGCCTCGTTCGGCAGGGTACGGCGACGGCGCATGGCGGGGTGCGGCGCTCTCGGCCGCTCCCGAGCGACCGGCGGAGCCGGCATCGCCCGCGCCGTCCTCGGCCGCCGGCGCCCCGTGGCCCCGCCGCGGGCCCGGGTCGATGCTCGTCTCGGGCTCACGCTTCTTCCGGTAGAGCGCCACCCCGATCACGCCGACGTTCTCCGGCCGGCCGGTGCGCGCGGCATATGAAGTGTGGTGCTCCGTGAAGAAAAACGCCGCCACCCGTGGCAGGCTCTTGCGCCAGCCCTTCACGTCGAGCGTCTGGTGCGGCGCGAGCACGTAGCCCGCCTGGCGCCAGCTTGCCGTCTCCCCGCTCACCGCGTTCACGCCATCCACCGAGAGCACCGCGAGGATCTCCGCCCCGGTGCGGTTACGCACGCGGACCTGGTATTCATTGCCGGGCTTGCCCACCACGTAGTAACGGCCCGCATGGCGTAAGAGCGGCAACGCACGGTTCTCAACGCGGTCATAGACCGTGACCTCCGCCATGTTGCCAACGGCGCCCGCGGCCCCCGCCAGCGCCCACAATATGCTCACAGCCGCGACTGCTTTCCACTGCATGGTCGTCTCCTTGGGTTGAGGATCCTCCCGGTACGAACGCAGCGGCCGGGCGCATGGGGTTAACTTGAACCGGTAGCAGCCCCCCCTTATACTCGGTTAACCCCCCGTTAACCGCCCGGCGAGTTCGCGTGCGCGGATTCGCGGCAGTGGTTTTTACCAGAGGGAGCACAGGAGCTCAGCATGCCCAAGTTTTCCCCCGAAGCCATCCGCACCATCGCGCTGGTTGGCCACGGCGGCGCCGGCAAGACCACGCTCGCGGAGGCGTTGCTGCACAGGTCCGGGACTATCAACGGCCCCGGAACCGTGGAGAAAGGCACTACCGTTTGCGATTTTGATCCGCTGGAGAAGCAGTATTTGCACTCGCTCCAGGCCTCAATCGTGCACTTGCAGCACGCCGATACCCGCATCCATCTGGTGGACACGCCCGGGCTGCCTGATTTCATCGGCCGGGCGATCGGCGCGTTGCCGGCGGTGGAGACCGTCGCCGTCGTGGTGAACGCGCAGAACGGCATCGAGATGATCACCAGCCGCATGATGCAGTGGGCGGCAATGCGCAACCTGTGCCGCATCATCATCGTCAACAAGATCGACGCGGAAGACGTGGATCTGCCGGAGCTGCTCGGCAAGCTCCAGGCCACTTTTGGCAAGGAGTGCCTGCCCATCAACCTGCCCGCCGAGGGCGCCAAGCGCGTGGTGGACTGTTTTTTCCACCCCTCGGGTGACGCCGATTTCTCTTCCATCGAGGAGGCGCACTCGGCGCTGGTGGACCAGGTCGTCGAAGTGGACGAGGAATTGATGGCCAAGTACCTCGAGCAGGGTGAAATCGCGCCCGACGCGCTGCACGAGCCATTCGAGAAGGCGCTGCGCGAAGGGCACTTGATCCCCGTGTGCTTCGTCTCGGCGCGCAACGGCGCCGGAGTCGCGGAACTGCTCGACGTTTTCACGAAGCTCATGCCCAACCCCACCGAGGGCAACCCGCCGCAGCTGGTGAAAGGAGCGGGCGCACAAGCGGAGCCGTTCCGCACCGTGCCCGATCCGAAAAAGCACGTGGTGGCGCACGTGTTCAAGGTGACGATTGACCCGTTCGTCGGCAGGGTGGGCGTGTTCCGCGTGCATCAGGGCACGATCACCAAAGACTCGCAGCTCTTCATTGGCGAGGCGAGGAAACCCTTCAAGGTCGGGCATGTTTACCTGCTTCAGGGCAAGGATTTCGTCGAGACCGACGCGCTGGTGCCGGGCGACATTGGCGCGGTGGCGAAGGTCGATGACATGCACTTCGACGCGGTGCTGCACGACTCGCACGACGAGGACCACATCCACGCCGTGCCGCTCGCATTCCCGACGCCGATGCACGCGGTCGCCGTGGAGCCGAAGCGCCGCGGCGACGAGCAGAAAATCTCGGAGACCCTGCACAAGCTCGCCGCCGAGGACCCTACCTTCAAGGTCGAGCACCACGCGGTCGTCAACGAAACGGTGATCAGCGGGCTGGGCGATCTGCACATGCGCTACGTACTCGACCGCATGGCCGCCCAGTACCACGTCGAGGTCGCCACCAAGCCGCCGCGCATCCCCTACCGCGAAACCATCACCGCCAAGGCCGAAGGGCACCACCGCCACAAGAAGCAGACCGGGGGCGCGGGCCAATTCGGCGAGGTGTTCCTCCGGGTCGAGCCGCTGCGGCGCGGCGCGGGCTTCGAATTCGTGGACGAGGTGAAAGGCGGCACCATTCCCACACAGTTCATCCCGGCCGTGGAGAAGGGCGTGCGTCAGGTGCTGGATGTGGGCCCGGTCGCAGGCTACCCGGTGCATGACGTGCGGGTCATCGTCTACGACGGCAAGCACCACGCAGTGGATTCCAAGGAAATCGCCTTCATCACCGCCGGCAAGCGCGCATTCATGGACGCGATCAGCAAGGCGCGCCCGATCATCCTCGAGCCCATCGTCAGCGTCGAGATCACCGCGCCCGACGCCAACATGGGCGACATCGCGGGCGACATATCGTCCAAGCGCGGCCAGTTGAGCGGGACCGATTCGGCTGTGCCGGGAACGCTGGTGATCAAGGGCACGGTGCCGCTCGCCGAGTTGAACAACTACCAGGCACGGCTCAAGTCCGTCACGGCCGGCCAGGGCTCGTTCACGATGGAATTCGCGCGCTACGACCCGGTGCCGCCCAACATCCAGAAGGACCTCGTCGCGCAGTTCGGCAAGGCCGCTACCGCGGAAGAGCAGTAGCATCCGGCAGCCGCCCCTCCTGCCCGCCATGCCCGCAGCGATCGCTTACGCACCGCGCGGTTGCCAGCGCGCGCTCATCGCTGTCCTCGCGCTGGCGGGCGCGGTCGCGTGCCGCGCTGCACCCGCGATCGAGCTCACGCTGCGAGAAATCGCGGACTTCCGCCCCGCCCCGCGCGCGCCGGCCGCTCTCCCGGACCAGCTGCCGCACAGCGATGTCGCGCACGGCACGCGTGACATTGCCCGGGCGTGGCTCGCGGCGCCGACCCGGCGCTACGCGCACGCCGTCCTCGGGGACGACCTCGAGGCAGGCGAGCTGCGCGTGCAGACCCGCGAGGGAGCCACGCTCACCGCGCGGCTGCCGGTCGAATGCGTATTCGAGGACCTCGTGCCCCGCCTGATGGACCTCGACGGCGACGGACGCGACGAAATCGTGGTCGTCGAGAGCTGTCAGGCAAGTGGTGCGATGATCAGCATCTGGGGGGTGGACGCGGGCCGGCTCATGCGCAAGGCGGCTGGCGGCGCGATCGGCACGCCGCACCGATGGTTGAACCCGATCGGCTTCGGGAATTTCACGGGCGACGGCACCCTCGACATCGCGGTGGTGCAAACCCCGCATATTGGCGGGATCGTGAAGATCTACCGGCTGCGGGGCAGCGGGCTCACCCTGCTCGCCGAGCGCGGGCAGTATTCGACGCACGCACTCGGCAGCACCGAGCTTGCGCTGGGGCGAGTGTTCCGGCTCGGCGCGACCACCTCGCCGTGCTCGTGCTGCGTGGCGGTTTCGGCTGTCGGATGGCCGCGCCGCGGAAGTAACGGTGAAGTAAGCGCCCTGTCCGCGCAAGTCGCTCTGGTAGAGTTACGCGATGGATGAAATGGTTCTGCGCGGCATGGCCAAATGGCCGAACGTGCCGGCGCGGCGCGGACACGTTAGCCGCAGGCCCGTTTGCGGGAAGCGCCGCGGGACCGCCGGCCCCACCGGTCTGCGCAGCCATGGATGAAATGGTTCTGCGCGGCATGGCCAAATGGCCGAACGTGCCGGCGGTCTACGGCTGGCTCTCACTCGACCGGCGCGGCGAGTGGCGGCTCAAGCGCGAGCGCATCGGCAATCCCATGGTCACCGTGTTCATCGGCCGCAATTACGAGCACGACGAACGCGGCTGCTGGTACTTCCAGAACGGGCCACAGCGGGTGTTCGTGGGCCTCGACTACACTCCCATCGTCTACCGGCTGGTGAGCGCGGAGGGCGCGCCGCTCGAGCTCGAATGCCATACCGGACGGCGGGTATACGAGATCGGGGGGGCGTGGATGGATGAAGCCGGCGCACTGCTCCTGCTCACCGAGCACGGCGTGGGGCTCGTGCACGATCGCGACCTTGCGTGGCTGGTCCCCTGCTTCGTGGACGCCGATGGGCGTGCCCTCGCCGCGACCGCGCTCGATGAGCGGATCGAAATGGTGCAGCGCGGCCGGTCCGCGCCGTTGTGGCTCGAGCATCGCGGGGGAAACACCCGGGTGGAGCCGGTCGTCTCGGCCGAAGTGCCGCGGCGCTTCGGCTTCGTCGCGGAGCCGCAACCGCCCGGCGGCGAGGAAGTCTGCCGGTGAGGACGGCGAGCGGTGAACAGTGAACGGGGAGCAGCAAGGTCTTTGTCCCGCTTACCGCTTACCTTTTGACGCCCATGCTCCCGCTCAGTGACTTTCCTCTTGAAGCGCGCCGCGCGCTACGTGGCGTGTTCTGCGATCTCGATGACACGCTCACGACCGGCGGGCGGCTCACGTCGGGCGCGTACGCCGCGATGGAGCGCTTGCAGCAGGCCGGTGTGCTGGTCGTGCCGATCACGGGCCGGCCCGCGGGCTGGTGCGACCACATCGCGCGCATGTGGCCGATCGACGCCGTGGTCGGAGAGAACGGCGCATTCTACTTCCGCTACGACGCGGTGCGACGCACGATGAAGCGCCGCTTCGTGGACGACGAGCCCACGCGCGCGGCCTACCGTGAGCGGCTCGCGGCGATCGCCCGCGAGATCGTCGCCGCGGTGCCGGGCGCCGCCGTCTCCGCCGACCAGCTCTACCGCGAGGCCGATCTCGCGATCGACTACAGCGAGGACGTCACGCCCCTGCCGCGCGAGAAAGTGGAGCAGATCCTGGCGCTGATGCAGGCTCGTGGCCTCACCGCCAAAGTGAGCTCGATCCACGTCAACGGCTGGTTCGGGACCTACGACAAGCTTTCGATGACACGCCGGATCATGCAAGAGGAGTTTGCCACCGAGCTCGACGCCGCGTGCGAGCGCTTTCTCTTCGTCGGGGACTCGCCCAACGACGCGCCGCTGTTCGCTTATTTCCCGCACGCGGTGGGCGTGGCGAACATCCGCAAATTCACGGGGCGGCTCGCGCACGCACCGCGGTATGTGACCCGCGCCGAGAGCGGGGCCGGCTTCTGCGAAGTGGCGGATTTCCTGCTCGCTGGGCGGTAAAGGCAGATTCCTGAATCACTAAGGACACGAAGGACACAAGGAAATCCAACAATAACGGACGTTTTTCCATTCGATCCAACCTTCGTGTCCTTTGTGTCCTTTGTGGTTTAAGATTCTCTTTTGCCGGCGTCTGATTTTCCGGTTTGAACATGATCGATCTCAGAAGCGACACCGTCACTCGCCCCACCGAGGCGATGCTGGAATCCATGCGCGAGGCGACCTTCGGCGACGATTCGCGCGACGGCGACGAAACGGTGAGTAAGCTGGAAGCGCTCGCGGCCGAGCGCACCGGCAAGGAAGCCGGCGCCTTCATGCCGAGCGGCACCATGACAAACCTGGTGGCCATGCTCACGCACGCAAATCGCGGCGGCGAGGTGCTGCTGGAAGACGGCTCGCACACGCTGAACGCGGAGCTGGGCGGCATCGCGGGCGTGGCGGGGCTTTTCTACCGCGGGCTGCCAGGCAAGCGCGGCGCGATGGATCTCGATGCGCTGCGCGAAACGTTGCGGCCCGTCACGCGCCACCACATGGGCACCGCGCTGGTGTGGATGGAAAATACCCACAACCGGGCGGGGGGCGCAGTCCTGCCCCTCGCGTACATGCAGTCCGTCTACGGCCTCGCGCGCGAGCACAATGTGCCGGTGCACCTGGACGGCGCGCGTCTGTTCAACGCCGCAGCCGCGCTGGGCGTGAAGTCGACCAACATCGCACAGCACTGCGATTCAGTGTGTTTCTGCGTCTCAAAGGGGCTCTCCGCACCGGTGGGCTCCATCCTGTGCGGAAGCGGGCCGTTCATCGAGCGCGCACGGGCCCACCGCCGCATGGTGGGAGGCAACATGCGGCAGGCCGGCCCCCTCGCCGCGGCTGGCATCCTCGCGCTCGAAACCATGGTGGACCGCCTGCCCGAGGACCATCAGACCGCAAAGCGTCTTGCCGAGGGGCTGCACCGTGTGGACCCGAGCGTGTGCGATCCGAAGGACGTGGAGACGAATCTGGTGCGCGCGGACGTGAGGAAGAGCGGCCGCCGCGCCGCGCAGTGGTCGGCGGACCTCAAGGCGAAAGGGGTGCTGGTCGCGCCCGCCGACTCGCACACGCTGCGCTTCGTAACCCACCGCCACATCGGCGCGCCTGACGTGGACACTGCGGTCGGTGCGTTCGCGGAGCTGTGGAAGAAGGAATTGCCGCCGATGAACGCCGATACCCGCCGATAGAAACGGGGCTAAACCTCAAGGGCGTCAGGAAGAACAAGAATGGACCCGCAGATAAGCGCGGACAAAATCAATCACAGACTCACAGAGAGCACAGAGCAGGGACAAGCCAATCCCTGGACCCTTCGCCCTCATCCCTCATCCTTCATTCCTCCCGGTTCTCGCCGTAGGTAACACGTACGGGCCGGCTGGCTCAGTTGACAGCGTGATTACGCGGGCGTAGCGTAACTGCGCAGGGACTGCCACCTTGGGGCGGACGGCGATAACGCCGCCGCCCTCTCAGCCTTCGTGGCAGTGGCCAAGCGTCGAAGCGTACTCAAAGGGCCACGATCCGGCCAAAAGCCTGCTCTGTATTCTTGCACGCGCAGGATTTGCTTGATCAGCGGCTAAACACCAACGAAACGGGCATCGGTGCGATCCGCAACCGCGTCCAATGTGCGCCGTTCCCGAATCGGCTTGCGGGAGGGTAGATGCGAATTCCTGTCATGGCGCTGTTAGGCCTCACCGCCATTTCGTGCGCTCCGGCGGCATTCGGCCACGTCTATCCAAGCAAGCCGATCCGCATCGTAGTGCCTTTCCCGCCGGGGAGCCTGGCTGACGGCTTGGCGCGGTTGATCGGCCCCCAGCTCGCCGAGCGGCTCGGCCAACCGGTGGTGGTGCAGAACAAGGCCGGGGCCGAAGGGTCGCTCGGCGCGGCCGAAGTGGCGGCAGCGTCTCCGGATGGCTACACGCTGCTGCTGATCGGCGTTGGCTCGCTCGTGGTCCGTCCGCTGCTGTACAGGAACCTCAGTTACGACCCGTTCAAGTCCTTCGTGCCCCTGAGCTTGCTGGGGAACTCGCCGCAGATACTCGCCGCCGCGACGAACTTCCCTCCGTCCACGGTGACGGAACTGGTGGCTTTTGCGAAAGCCAACCCGGGAAAGGTGGCCTATGGCTCGGTCGGCACCGGCCTCTCGGGCGATCTGAACGCGGTGTCGCTGGCGAACCGCACCGGCATCGACATCGTGCATGTACGCATCGGCATGACGCCATATCTGAAATCTTTGTCGTTGCCGTACAAGGGCGACGCACCGACGATGACTGAGATGATCGACGGACACGTGAACATTGCGTTCGCGTCCGCGCCGACGGCCCTACCGCAGGTGAAGGCGGGCCGCATCAAGGCACTCGCCGTCGGCAGCGCAGGTCGCATACCCCAGTTTCCGAATACGCCGACTGTCGCTGAAACGCTGCCCGGGTTTACGGCAGCCTCCGCGCTCGGGATTCTTGCCCCGGCCGGCACGCCGAATGAGATCATGGCGCGGCTGCACGGCGAGTTGATGAAGGCCCTCGCCGATCCGGAGGTGCGTGGAAGGCTTTCCGCCCAGGCCTTCGAAGTAGGGAGCAGCACACGGCAGCAGTTCCTTACCTCTATGCGCGCCGAGTCGGACAAGCTGGCGAAGATCATCCGGGACAATCAGATCAAGGTGGAGCAGCAAACTACAACGGCGCTCTTGCGCGGCGCCTTCAGATGATCGACGGCAGCGATCCGGAACCCGGTACCATTCCGGAGAAAGGCACGCTCGTCGCGCCTGCCGACACTCACAGGCTGCGCTTCGTCACGCACCGCCACATCGGCGCAGCGGACGTGGATGCGGTGGTCGGCGCATTCGCGGCGCTATGGAAGAAGAAATAGCCGCCGATGAACGCCGATAGACGCCAATAAGAAATGGGCCGCAAAGGCACCAAGAGATATCCGGCATTCCGCCGCAGATAACCACAGTTAGGCGTGCCGTCCCTGAATATCCTCGCGCCCAGACGTCCCGGCGGATCTGTTTTGGTCTCCTCGGCGGCCTTGGCGGTTCACAACAACCGTGAAGGCGTCAGAGCGGGAGCGCGTGAGCACGACGTAGTGCGTTCTGTCGATCGTCCGACCTCACGACCTCCCGATCTTTCGGTCTATAGGGGTCGCCCCTCACCGCGCGACGCTCACCGCAGGAACCAGAGGTAATAGATCGCGAACCCGAGAGCCGCAACGACCCAGTAGCCTGCGAGGGTGAGGCGCATCAGCGTCTTCCAGCCGCGCACGTGCAGCGGCTTCGGCAGCAGGCCGTTCATCTGCGCGATGAGCCACAGCCCTGCGGAAACCGTCACCGTCCCGACCGCCGCGTGCAGCCATGGCACGAGGATGTGCGGCTTGGCGAGATCGGACGCGGCCTCAAACGCCGCGTTCTCCATCCCGCGCGCCATGATCAGGACCACCAGCACCGCGTTCAGCAGCACCCAGATCGTCTGGTTGTAGCGGTGCGCGGCGATGTTGCCGCGCTTCGCGAGCCACGCGCCGAAGGTAAGCCCCGCCACGAGCAGGACCTGCAGCGCGAGGTTGAGATCGGGAATGAGCGCTCCGGAGAAGAGGAACCCCGGCGCTGACCACTTGCCGGCGGCCTCGATCGCGAGGATCGCCGCGGTCACGCCTGCGAGCAGCACCGCTCCGGCCGCAAGACTGAACCGCCTCATGCCGCCCGGTGGGATCCACACCCCCGCCTGCGGACCGCGATTCTCGTCGAATCCGACCGCCCAGTGGGTGCCATCGCAGTAGGGCTTGTTCTTTGACGCGCCACAGCGGCATAGTGCGTAGCGCCCCGCCACCGGCGGCTGCTCGCCCGTGTTTGTGACCCCCACGTGCCCGGTGACGTAATACGGCCCGTTCTTCGAGACCGTGATCGAAGGATCGCCCGATGCTTCGGGCGGCGATTGTTTTTCGATCGAGTAGCGGAGCGCGCCCGACGGACAGCGCCTTACCAGCGCCGCCACGGCTTCGGCGTCCGCCGCGTCCGGATCGATCCACGGTTCCTTCCCCAGCCGGAACACCGCGGAGAGGTTGTCGGTGCAGACACCCGAATGCGAACAGACTGCGCGATTGTCGTGGATGGTGATGCGTCGTCCACGGAAAGCGTCAACGACGCCGGAACCCACCGCGAGGCGCGCGCCGTCGAAACCGGTCTTCTTGTGCGTTCCGTCGCAGAACGGCTTTTTCGACGAGTTGCCGCAGCGGCAAAGCGCGTACGAGCCGCCGGTCGGCAGGTCGTTCCCGAGCGCGTCGCGCAGCCGGCACGGGCCGCGCACGAGGTACGGACCGTTCTTGCGGACCTCGATCATGGGTAGGTCCCCCCGCGCCTGCACATTAATCGACTGCGATAGTAGCAAAGACAAGGTGGCACGCGGTCAAACGCAGCTTCGCGGGACGGCATTTCCGGGGCTCATGCCCGGCATGGCGTGGGGCCGGCTAGATGATCTTTTTCCGGATGTAGGTGACGACGATCTCGGCCAGCACCACCACCGTGAAGATCGCCACCAGCATCAGCGCGACGCGCTCCCAGCGGAAGAGATTCATCGCCGTGTCGATCGCCATGCCGATGCCGCCGGCGCCGACCAGCCCGAGCACCGCGGACTCGCGCACGCTGATGTCCCAGCGGAACAGCGCGATGCCCCAGAACGCCGGCTCGACCTGCGGCCAGTAGCCCTTTACAAGGATGCTTGGCCACGGCGCACCGGCGGCCTTCAACGCCTCCACCGGGCCCGGCCGAGCCTCCTCCAGCGCTTCACCGAAGAGCTTGCCCACGAAGCCGATCGACCGGAACGCGATCGCCATGGTGCCGGCCAGCGCCCCCGGCCCGAAGATCGCGACGAACAGCAGCGCCCACACGAGCGAATTCACCGAGCGCGACGACACCAGCATGAGCTTCGCGAGGTAGTTCACCGACGTGTAGGGGGTGATGTTGTGCGCCGCGAGGAAGCCGAGAGGGATCGCCATCACGATCGCGAGGATGGTGCCCAACGTCGCGATGTGCAGCGTCTCGATCAGCGCGTCGTGCACGCCCTTCGGGTAATACGACCACTCGATCGGCCACATCCGCTTCAACAGGTCCGCCACCTGCTCGGGCGCATCGTAGAGGAACTCGGGAATCACCTGCACGGTGCGCAGGCTCACGACGCAAGCGGCAACGATCCCGAAGTAGAGCGCGAAGCGCGCCAGACGCTCCGCCGGCGTATAGCGCCGCCACTCGCGCTCGATGCCGCTCGCCGCGCTCATTGATAGAGCCTCTTGATCCGGTTCTGCAGAGCTTCGCTCACCATGATCATGGCAATGATCGCGAGCAGGATGGTGAGCAGGAAGTCGTAGTCGAACTTCTGGAACGCCGCGAACATGGTGCCGCCGATCCCGCCCGCACCGACAATGCCCACCATGGTGGAATTGCGCAGGTTGGAATCCACCTGGTAGGTCGCGAAGCCCACGAAGCGCGTGAGCACCTGCGGCATCACGCCGTAGGCGATGACGTTCATGAACGGGGCGCCGGTGGCGCGGATCGCCTCGACCTGCTTCAACGAGATCTCCTCGATCGCATCCGCAAAGAGCTTGGCGATGAAACCGATCGAAGCGACGGTGAGCGCTAGGATGCCGGCAAGCGCCCCGAAGCCCACGGCCTTCACGAAGATGATCGCGACGATCACCTGGTGGAACGCGCGGCACAGGGCGATGAACAGCCGGGTCGGCCACGTGACCCAGGGCGGCATCAGGTTCCTCGCGGCGAGCAGACCGACCGGTAGCGAGAGCAGAATGCCCAGGGTCGATGATAGGATGGCGATCTCGAGCGACTCGTAGAGACCGCGTATCATGAGCGTCATCTTTTCCGCCTCGGTGTCGGGCGGAAGCATCCTGCCGATGAATTTCGCGCCGTTTTCGAGGCCAAGGACGAAGCGCTCCCAGGTGACGTCGAGTATCGAGGCCGCGTAGAACGCGTAGGCGGCGAGCGCGATCCACGCGATGCGTGCCGGCCAGTTCGGCAGGAACGGGGGCGGACGGTTTTGCGCAGGCCCGGCAGCGCTACTCACGCGGTCACTCCAGCCAGTTCTCGCCGCCGTAGATCTGCTTCAGGTGATCGTCGGAGAGCCCCTCCGGGGACCCGTCGTAGACGATGGAGCCGTCCGACATGCCGATGATATGGGTCGCGAAGCGCCTGGCGAGCGGCACGTTGTGGATGTTCAGGATCACCGGGATGTGCCGGCTCTCGGCGAGCGCAACCATCAGCTCCATGATCTCAACCGAGGTCTTCGGGTCGAGCGAGGAGGTCGGCTCGTCGGCGAGCAGCAGCTCCGGCTGCTGCATCACCGCGCGCGCGATGCCCACGCGCTGGCGCTGCCCTCCCGATAGCGCGTCGGCCCGCTGGTTCGCGTACTCGGTCAGCCCCACGGCGTCGAGCAGCTCGAACGCCGCCTCGATGTCCCGCTGCGGGTAGCGCCTCAGCCACGCCTTGAGCGGCGCGACGTAGCCCAGGCGCCCCGAGAGCACGTTCTCCATCACGGTGAGGCGCTCGACCAGGTTGTATTCCTGGAACACCATCCCGATGCGTCGGCGCGCCTCGCGCAGCGCCTTGCCGTGGAGCCGCGCGAGATCGAGGCCGTGAAAGAGGATCTTCCCGGCCGTGGGCTCGACCAGGCGGTTGATGCAGCGGATGAGCGTCGACTTTCCGGTGCCCGATGGCCCGATGACCGCCGTGATGCCGCGGTTCGCGAACGTGATGCTGATGTCGCGCAATACGGGGACGCCGCGCCGGTATTCCTTGCGCAGCCCCCGGATCTCAAGCGCGGGCGCGGGCGCGGCCGCGCTCGAGTCCGCCGGCCGGGTCGTTTCAGACATCCACGGTTACTTCTTTGACTTCGCCTCGAGCGCCTTCTTGCGCGCGGCTTCCTCGCGCGCGGCTTCCTTCTCGTACGCGGCGCGGTTGAACGGCGTGCCCGTGCCCTCGGCGATCTTGCGCACCACTTCCCAGTCCTTCTGGTAGGTGATCGGGAAGAAGCGATCGGCGCCGCCGAAGCTCTTCTGCATCTCCGCCGGGAACCGGAAGTCGTAGAAGCACTTGGTCAACGTCTTCACGAGATCCGGGTGCAGGTCGTGCGCGTACGCGAACGACGAGGTCGGGAACGTCGCGCTGCGATAGATGATGCGGAAATCGTCGAGCTTGATCTCGCCGCGCACGCCCATGCGGGTGAACACGTCGGAGGCGACCGGCGCGGCATCGTAATCGCCCGATTCCACGCCCTTGACCGACTGGCCGTGCCCGCCGGAGAACAGCACCTTGTAGTCCTTGTCCGGTGCGAGACCGAGCGGCGGGAACAGCACCTGTGGCGCGAGGTGCCCCGAGTTCGACGAGGGCGACGTATGCGCGACCCGCCTGCCTTTGAGATCGGCCATCTTCTGGAAGGGGCTGTCCTTCTTGACGATTGTGATCAGGTTGTAGCCCTGCCATTCCTTCTCGTTGCCCTTGACGGCGAACGGCACGGCGCCCGCGAGGTTCACCGCGAAGCCCGTGGGCCCCGTCGAGAAGCCACCCACGTGCAGGCGCCCGGCGCGCATCGCCTCGATCTCGGCGGCGTTCGACTGCACCGGGAAGTACACCACCCTCTTGGCCGTGCATTTGCCGAGGTATTCGAGGAAGGGCTTGAAGGCCGTCTCATACACGGCCGCATCCTCAACCGGCGTGTAGGTAAACACGAGCGTGCTCGGGTTCTTCCAGCGCTTCGAGTCCTTCGGCGTATCGGCGACGAGGTCCTTGTTCTCGTCGCAATAGAGCATGTCGAGCTCGCCCCGGTGTTTGCAGTCGTCCGCCTGGGCGTACGCGGGAATCGCGCCGAACGCGAGACCGAGCGCCGCGAGACCGAGCAAGGTGTGCAGAAGCTGTGCGAAATACATGGCTATCCCCCTCTTGTGCGCGATTCTGCAAACCGGTCACACCCGGTCCGCCCGTCCCGTCGCGCGATCGGGAACGGATGAGGTGTGGAGGCGCAATTATGTCAGGTACACGCGGCGCCGTCAGCAGGCGCGGGGCGCGGCAGCGCCGGCGGCTGCTAACGGACTCTTGTGCCGGGGAAATGCTCCTCGATCTGGTCCTGGAAGCAGCTGCCCGGCGAAGGGGCGCTCATGAACCGGCGGTGGACCTCCTCGGACACGCCGGAGTACTGGAAGATCGAGCCGTTCGTGAATTCGACCTCCAGAACGCGGTTCGCCCGGTCATAGCCGACCGAGCGGATGTTGGAGGCGTTGACGCGCCTGCGTTCCACGAAACAGCGGTAAGCGGTAAGCGGTAAGCGGTAAGCGGTAAGCGGTAAGCGGTAAGCGGTAAGCGGTAAGCGGTAAGCGGTAAGCGGTAAGCGGTAAGCGGTAAGATTGGACTTGCCTGTTACCGGAAGTTCCCGCTCACTGCTTACTGCTCACCGGACGTCACCGGTCGCGGCGGTGCGTTCCTGCCGCCGCGGGCTTACGGGCGTCCTATGGCTTGTTGCCCATCGGAAACGGCCACGCTCCCGGCACCGCGATCGGCCGCGGCGCCGACGGCGCCGCGGCGCCCGTTGCGGCCCTGCCCCCGGAGGCGGGCCTGCGCCTCGCCGCCCTGGCCGCTTTCTTCCTGCCGGCGGGCGTTTTCTTCGCCTTGCGTCGCGCGGCGCGGCGCGGCGCGGACCTGCGCCGGGCAGGCTTGCTCTTTTTCTTCGTTTTCTTCTTGCCAGCTCTCTTCTTCGCTCTCGCCATTGCGTCCTCCAGTCATCGTCCCAGCACGCATCGCCTCGAGCGCAGCCCCTGTCGCCCGCGCGGTTTGCGCCCTCTTCAGTGCAAGGCCGCCTGCGCCTTGCTCGCAAGGTCGCGGTAGAGCACCTCCGGGTCGAGGTGGATTCCGGCGCCCCAGGTCACCGCGTTCGACACCGGGTCGATCTCCACGCGCCGGAACATCGTCTCGTCCGAGAGCGCCTGGTACGAGTTCGTCGCCACCAGATCGCCGAGGTAGACGTTGCCCTCCAAGCCGTCGTCGAAGCGGATCCAGAGCGTGTAATTGCCCTCCGCGCGGCATTCGGTGATGGTATGCATGTTCGCTCTGCGGCTGCGATAACGTCGGTTCAACAGGCTGTATGCCAAGGGATCGCGCCTCCCGTCCGGGTTGTAAGCAGGTTTTCTTCTTCCAAGCCAGCCCTCTCCGCGTGTCAGTCCCAGTTGAGCGCACCTCCAGTCTGATATTCAATGACCCGCGTCTCGAAGAAATTTCTCTCCTTCTTGAGGTCGATCATCTCGGCCATCCAGGGGAACGGATTGGTCGCGCCCTCGAACATCGGCTCGAGCCCGATCTGCTGGCAGCGCCGGTTGGCGATGAAGCGCAGGTATTCCTTGAACATCGCCGCATTGAGCCCCAGCACCCCGCGCGGCATGGTGTCCTCGGCGTAGCGATACTCGAGCTCGACCGCCTTGCCGAAGGGCGCGCGCAGCTCGTCACGGAACTCCGCCGTCCACAGATGCGGGTTCTCCATCTTGATCTGGTTGATGAGGTCGATGCCGAAATTGCAGTGCATCGACTCGTCGCGCAAGATGTACTGGTACTGCTCGGCCGCTCCCGTCATCTTGTTCTGGCGGCCCAACGCGAGGATCTGCGCGAAGCCGACATAGAAGAACAGCCCCTCCATCAGGCACGCGAAAACGATCAGGCTCTTCAGCAGCTTCTGGTCGGCTTCCGGGGTGCCGGTCTTGAACGAGGGATCGGTCAGCGTGTCGATGAACGGGATCAGAAACTCGTCCTTGTCCCGGATCGAGGGAATTTCGTGGTAGGCGTTGAAGATCTCCGCTTCGTCGAGCTGCAGGCTCTCGACGATGTACTGGTAAGCGTGGGTGTGGATCGCTTCCTCGAAAGCCTGGCGCAGCAGGTACTGCCGGCACTCGGGCGCCGTGATATGGCGGTAGGTGCCGAGCACGATGTTGTTGGCGGCGAGCGAGTCCGCTGTCACGAAAAACCCGAGGTTCCTCTTCACGATGCGCCGCTCGTCCTGCGTGAGCCCATTGGGGTCCTTCCACAGCGCGATGTCGCGGCTCATCTGGATTTCCTGCGGCATCCAGTGATTCGCGCAGGCCGAGAGGTATTTCTCCCACGCCCACTTGTACTTGAACGGCACCAGCTGGTTGACGTCGGTCCGGCCGTTGATGACGCGCTTGTCGGCGACGTTCACGCGCCGGTACTGGTCCTCGTCCGCGTCGCGCGGCTGCGCCGGCTCGTCCCGCACGAGCAGGGTTGCGGCGCCCGCCGCGTGCTCCTTTCCGAATTGCAACATCCCCAGTCTCCTTTATCGCTGTTTTAGGTGGAACCTCGCCGCCCGGGAGCCCGCCTCTTTATCGGTGTTGTCGGTGTGGCGAGCGCACGCGCCGGCGTGGCCAATCCGCCCTCGTCGCTCGATCCTCGATCCTCATTCCTCAATCCTCCGTCCTGCATCTACTGGCACGCTTCGCACTCCGGATCGTCGACCTTGCAGAGCTTCGCCTCGTCTTCCGCGGCGGGCTCGCCGTTCGCGGGCACCGCGTTCAGCGCCCCGGCGGCGCTCGTGGACTTCTCCGCCGAGGTCGCACCGAGCGACCTCAGGTAGTAGGTCGTCTTCAATCCCCGGACCCACGCGAGCTTGTAGGTCTCGTCGAGCCGCTTGCCCGATGCCCCCGCCATGTAGATGTTGAGCGACTGCGACTGGTCTATCCATTTTTGCCGCCGCGCCGCACACTCCACGAGCCACTTGGGCTCGATCTCGAACGACGTGGCGTAGAGGCTGCGGATGTCGGGCGGGATGCGGTCGATCTTCGCGAGCGACCCGTCGAAGTACTTCAGGTCCGCGATCATCACCTCGTCCCACAGGTTGAGCTTCTTCAGATCCCGCACCAGGAACTCGTTCACCACCGTGAATTCGCCCGACAGGTTCGACTTCACGTAGAGATTCTGGTAGGTCGGCTCGATCGACTGCGAGAGCCCGGTGATGTTGGCGATCGTCGCCGTCGGCGCGATCGCGATGCAGTTGGAGTTGCGCATGCCTCCCTGCTGGATGCGCCGCTTGAGCGCACCCCAGTCGAGCGTGGTGGACATGTCGCATTCGACATAGCCGCCGCGCTCCTGGGAGACGAGCCTGAGCGTGTCCAGCGGCACGATGCCGCGGTCCCACAGCGAGCCCTTGAACGTCGAGTACGGACCGCGCTCCTCCGCGAGATCGGTCGACGCCTGGTAGGACGCGTAGGCGATCGCCTCCATCGAGCGGTCGGCGAACTCGACGGCCGCCTGCGATGCGTAGGGTATACGCAGCATGTGCAGGCAGTCCTGGAAACCCATGATGCCCAGCCCGACCGGCCGGTGCTTGAAATTGGCGTTGCGCGCCTTGTTGACCGAGTAGAAGTTGAGATCGATCACGTTGTCGAGCATGCGCATCGCGGTGCCCACCGTGCGCCTGAGCTTGTCCATGTCCATGCGCCCGGTGCCGGCGTCGAGGTGCGCGGGCAGGTTGATCGAGCCCAGGTTGCATACCGCGATCTCGTCGGTGCCGGTGTTGAGCGTGATCTCGGTGCAGAGATTGGAGCTGTGCACCACCCCGACGTGCTGCTGCGGCGAGCGGATGTTGCAGGGGTCCTTGAACGTGATCCACGGATGCCCGGTCTCGAACAGCATCGTGAGCATCTTGCGCCACAGTTGCTGTGCCGGGATCTTCTTGTAGAGCTTGAGCTCGCCGCGCGCGGCCTTCGCCTCGTAATCCGTGTAGGCCTTCTCGAAGGCGCGTCCGTACCGGTCGTGCAGGTCGGGCACGTCCGAGGGCGAGAACAGCGTCCATTCGCCCCCCTCCATCACGCGCTTCATGAACAGATCCGGCACCCAGTTTGCGGTGTTCATGTCGTGGGTGCGGCGGCGATCGTCGCCAGTGTTCTTTCGGAGCTCAAGGAACTCCTCGATGTCGAGGTGCCAGCTCTCAAGGTACGAGCACACCGCGCCCTTGCGTTTCCCGCCCTGATTCACCGCGACCGCGGTATCGTTCACCACCTTCAGGAACGGCACCACCCCCTGGCTCTTGCCGTTGGTGCCCTTGATATGGGAGCCCAACGCCCGCACCGGGGTCCAGTCGTTGCCCAGCCCGCCCGCGAACTTCTGCAACAGCGCGTTCTCCTTGATCGCCTCGTAGATGCCGTCCAGATCGTCGGAGACGGTGGTGAGGTAGCAGCTCGCGAGCTGCGAGCGGCGCGTGCCCGAATTGAACAGCGTGGGCGTCGAGCTCATGAAATCGAAGCTCGAGAGCACGTTGTAGAACTCGATGGCGCGCGCCTCGCGGCTCCCCTCCGGTTCGTTCAGCGCGAGACCCATCGCCACGCGCATGAAGAAGATCTGCGGCAGCTCGATGCGCCGCCCCCGCACGTGCAGGAAGTAGCGGTCGTAGAGGATCTGCAGCCCGAGGTAGGTGAACTTGAGGTCGCGGTTCGCGTCGAGCGCGGTGCCGAGACACTTGAGGTCGTACCGGGCGAGACGCTCGTCGAGCAGCTCCGCCTCGATGCCCGTCTTAACGAATTCAGGCAGGTACTCCGCGTAGCGCGTGCGCATCTCGTCCTGGGTCGCTTCCTCGCCCAGGGTCTCCAGCCTGAGCGAGTGCAGCAGCAGCCGCGCGGTCACGTAGCTGTAGCCGGGATCCTGCTCGATCAGGGCGCGCGCGGCGAGGATGAGCGATTTGCGCACCTCTTCCATCGGCACCCCGTCGTAGAGGTCGCGCTGCATCGCCCGCAACACGGGCTCGGGGCTGACGTCTCGACCCAGCCCTTCGCACGCGTCGCGCACGAGCGCGGTGATGCGGGCAAGGTCGAGCGGCTTCGTAGCGGCGCCTTCCTTGACGGTGATGGCGCCCTGCTCGCGCTTGGCCTGGGCCGGGCGCTCCTTTGCGCGCTCTTTTGCGCGCTCCTCGCGGTAGAGCACGTAGGCGCGCGCGACATTGTGCTCGCCCGCGCGCATCAGCGCGAGCTCCACCTGGTCCTGGATGTCCTCGATATGGAAGGTGCCGCCAGACGGCCGGCGGCGCAGCAGCGCGTTCACCGCGTTCTCCGCCAGCTTGGCCACCTGCTCGCGCACGCGCGCGGAGGCGGCGCCGGCGCCCCCGTTCACCGCGATGAACGCCTTGGTCATCGCGATCGAGATCTTCGAGGGCTCGAAGCCCACCACCGCGCCGTTGCGGCGGATCACTCGGTAATCCGCGAAGCGCGTCTCCTGCATTGCGGATGCTTCGGTAGGGGACAAATCGGCGGCGGTAGCGGCAGCGCGTGCCGTCTCGGTGACCAGCTGCATGTCGTTACTCCTTGATCTTCTGTCTTTTTCTAACCACAGGAGGGGGCCTCCTCCCTCCACCAAAACCACTATATATAGTGGTCTACAACGCGTTTTCGACAAATCATAGTAGTCTGGTTTAGCGAAATCAATAGCTTTGAAGGAGTTTTTGTTAACTCCTCGTTTTCACTGGAAAAACCGGGGGCAAGATGATGAAAAAGCGGGCAAAACTGCTCAAATTTTGAGCAAACCCCCGCCCGGCGCTGCCATCCGGCCGGTCGCGGGCTTCTGGTCTGTGGATAACTCGCGTTAATGCCGGGCACGCAGCGCCGGTTTAACTCCGCGCGCTCGAACTGACGTCTAGCCAGACGCGTAGCGCCGGCTTAACTCCGCGCGTTGGAACGGACGGGAAAAACTCGCCGTTCAACACGCGGCAACGTTGCTCGGTGGGAAAAGTGACTCTGACGCTCGGCTGCCAAGCTGCGATTTTCCGTCACAGCGAGCTGCCTGCGATGACCGGTTGAAGTCGATCCACGTTCATCTGTGTTGAGCCGCGGTTTCATGTTCTTGCTCTTCCTCGGCGTCTTGGCGGTTCCAGAAGCAGGACCCACGATCCGGGATTCAGCCAGATGTGCTCTTGCTCCTTTGTAATTTGCCTTTTGTTTTCCTCCGCGTCCTCTGCGTCCTCGGCGGTGAGAGTTCGGTCTTCTTGCTTTTCCTGGCGGCGCGGGCGTGTCGGCGGTTGTTTCCGAGCATCGCGCGGTAGCGCTTCCAGTCGAAACGCGGGCCGGGATCGTGCTTGCGCCCGGGTGCCACCTCCGAGTGCGCGGCAATGTCGGCGATCGGATGGCGCGCCTTGAGCGCGCGCGTGAGTTCGGCGAGCCGCTCGTACTGCGAGTCCGTGAATGCCGCTTCGCCCGAACCCTCGAGCTCGACGCCGATCGAGTAGTCGTTGCAGCGCGGTCTTCCCTTCCAGCTCGACTCGCCCGCGTGCCATGCGCGTTTTCCGCACGGCACGAACTGGACGAGCTCGCCGTCGCGGCGGATCAGGAAGTGTGCGGACACCCTGAGATCGCGGATCGCCGCGTAGTAGGGGTGCGCAGCGGGGTCGATCCGGTTGGTAAAGAGCTCCTCGATGCCGGGCCCGCCAAACTCTCCCGGGGGAAGGCTGATCGCGTGGATGACCAGAAGTTCGGCAGCGCAGCCCGCCGGCCGCTCGTCGCAGTTGGGCGAAGGGATGAACCGCGCCCCTTCGGCCAAACCCTCCTCATTGATATGCAGTCTCTCCCGCAACGTAATGATGAGCTCATCCCCCGAGCGCACGAGCCGCGCTCAGCCTTTGGAGTCCAGCTCTTCGTTGATGCCGAGCCGCTCCATCCGGTAGCGCAACGCGCGGAAAGTGATGCCAAGCAGCTTTGCGGCCGCCGTACGGTTGTAGCGCGTCTGCGCCAGCGCATCGAGAATCGCCTGGCGCTCGACCATCTCCAACCGCTCGGGCAGCGGCAACCCCGAGGCCGCCTGCTCCTCTGGCGCGAGTTGCGGCGGCTCGAGTTGCAGATCCTCCGCCCGGAGCTCGTCACCCGCGGTGAGCGCCAGCGCGCGCTCCAGCGTATTCTCGAGCTCACGGACGTTTCCCGGAAACGGATAGCTCTGCAGCCGCTCAAGCGCCTCGGCGGATAGCCGCACCGGCGTTGCCCCGGCGGCGCTGGCGTGCTTTTTCAGGATCGCAGCCGCGAGCAGCGGGATGTCCTCGGGCATCTCGCGCAACGCCGGCATTCTGAGTTCGATCACGTTGAGGCGGTAATAGAGGTCCTGGCGAAACGCCTCGCTCTTGACCTCCTCCGCGAGATTGCGGTGGGTGGCACTGATGATGCGCGCATCCACCGCCTCTTCCGCAGTGGAGCCCACCTTGCGCACCTTTTTTTCCTGGATCGCGCGCAGCAGCTTCACCTGCATGTGCAGCGGCAGGTCGGCCACTTCGTCGAGGAACAGCGTGCCGCCGTTCGCAGCCTGGAAGAACCCGTCCCGATCGGCGGCCGCCCCGGTGAACGCCCCCTTCTTGTACCCGAAGAACTCGCTCTCCATCAGGTTCTCGGGTATCGCCCCGCAGTTGACGGCCACGAACGGCCCGTCGTGCCGCGAACCCTTGAGGTGGACGAGACGTGCGGCGAGCTCCTTGCCGCTGCCGGATTCACCGGTGATCTGTATCGGTGCCTGGGTGCGCGCCAGTCTCTCGATCAGGCTGCGCGTCGCCTGCATGAGCGCAGATTGACCGACGAGCAGCGAGGTTTCATCCTGCGCCGGCGCCCCTTCCCCTTCCGGGGCACGGCGTTGGCCGGCACGCGGCAGCTTCAGCGCGGAGCGCACCAGGGCGCGCAGCTGATTGAGGGAAACCGGCTTGGGCAGGTAATCGAACGCGCCGGCCTTCAGCGCCGCGACCGCATTCTCCGTGCTGCCGTGCGCGGTGATCACGGCGACCGGCAGATTGGGGTGATGCTTGGCCACGTAATCCACCACGGCAAGACCGTCGCCGTCGGGCAGCCGCATGTCGGTGAGGCACAGCTCGTAGCTGTTCTTGGCGAGAAGCTCGAAGGCCTCGGTGGTGCTCGCCGCGCAGTGGGCGTCCAGCCCCATGCGGTTGAGCGTCATGCCGAGCAGCTCGCGAATGTCGGCCTCGTCGTCCACCACCAGGATCTGCGACTTTGCACTCATCTGCGAACGATAAGCGGTTAGCGGTAAGCAGTCAGCGGGAAAACCAGGCCTTTCCTCCGCTCACTGCTCACTGCTCACTGCAGTTAACCGGCGCGGCATAGCACGGTGAACTGTGCCCCGCTCGCGCGATCAACGTAATCGAGCGTGGCGCCGTTCGCCTCACACACCTCGCGCCCGATGTACAGTCCAAGACCGGTACCCCCCGCAGCGGTCGTAAAAAACGGTTCGAACAGCCGGGCCCGCATCTCCGGCGGAACGCCCGCGCCATCGTCCACGACGTCCAATCTTACAACACTGCCTGCGCGCTCCGTCGCCACGCAAATGCGGATGCTTGCCCGCTTGCCCCGGCAGTGGCGCAACGCATTGCGGCACAGGTTCCACATCACCTGGTTGAGGTGGCTGCGATCGAACAGCACATCCGTATCGGCGGCAAGCTCGATCGCGAACACTTCCGGATCGATCCTCTCGACCTGCACGAATTGCTCGACGAACGTTTTCAGGAACTCGGACAGACCGAACCGCTCCCGGCGCGCCCGCTCGCCGCGGTTCAGGCGCAGCACGTCGTTCACCATGCGGTCAAGCCGCGCGGCGTTGTCGTTGATGATGGCGACCAGGCGTGCCGCCGTGCCGCTCACGCCGCCCTCTTCGTGCAGCAGCTCGGCGGCATGGCTGATCGCTCCCAGCGGGTTGCGGATCTCGTGCGCGATATTGGCGGTGAGGCGCCCGAGCGCGGCGAGCTTCAGCTGGCGCGCCTGCGTCTGGATGCGCGTCTGGTCCTCGAGGAAGATCACCGCGCCGACCTGCCGGCTCCTGCCGATCGGCACGAAACGCGCGTGGATCGCGCGGTTGTAGGGCGTGCTGGTGGCTGCATCCGCGTCCGCGTTCGCGAGCCATTGCCGGAAACTCGCCGCGAGCGCCGGCGCGTAGTCGTCCAGCCGCACTTCGCGCCGCTCGAGAGGCAGCGGACCGAGCAGGCGCTCCGCGCGCGCGTTATGTTGCCGGATCACGCCGCGCTCGTCCACGACCAGCACGCCGTCCTGCATGTCGCGGATCACCAGCTGATTCACCTGCGCGAGATTGGCGAGGTCGATCTCGCGCTGGGCGGCAAGCTGCTCGCTCGCCTTGGCGTAGCGCGCGAGCGTGTGCGCGAGCCACGCAATGGCGAAATATGCGCCCGAGAGCAGGCCCGCCTGGATGTACTGGCCGACCGGGGCATCGAACCGGAGCACTTCGAACGTATGCTCGAGCAGCACGCCGATGCTCGCCAGCGCCGCGTAGAACAGAGTTAGCTGCCCGCGACTGATGAGCCCCGCCCCGGCAAGCGTGGCGAGCAGCAGCAGCCCGAGCCCGCTCGAGATGCCGCCGCTCGCGTAGAGCAGGAGCACGATGAAAGCGATGTCGCCCGTCACCTGCAGCGCGAGCTGCATGTTGAACTGCCGGCGCACCCCGATCAGCATGAAACAGCCGGTGCTGAACACGGCATAGGTCATGCCGGTCGCCACGAACAGGGTGAAATCGTGCGAGCCGAAAAGCAGCGTGTTGCCCCAGATCGCCGCGATCAGGAGCAGCAGGACCGCGACGATCAGGCGGTAGACGTTGAAATAGAACAGCGAGCGCCAGAACGGCTCCGGGTAGTCGCCGCCAGCCACAGCGGCGGGGGGCTCCAACCGCGTCGCTTGCCCAGCGTCCACCGGCACCGCCACCCGTCAGCCGGCCCGGTGCTCGCGCTGGTGCTCAGGCGAGCAGTAGAAATGGCCGCGGGTGGTGAGGCTTTCGCTGCGGGGCAGGTGCACGCCGCAGCGCGCGCACTTGACCATGTCCTCTCCCGCGCCCGCCGGCGGCCTCGCATCGCCGCGCCCCACGCGCCGGCGATAGGTCTTCAATATCCAGTATGCCAGCAGCAGCCCGAGAACGAGCAGGATGATCTTTGCCAATCAGCAACCCCGCATTCCGGTCGTTGCAACGTCCTAGTGTCCCGAGTCACCAATTCGCTGAACAAAAGATGCCGACAATTGCCACCATACTTTGTCGCAAATCCTCGCCAGGTGCCCAACCTGGCTGCGGTTTGCTTCGCGTCTGGCGCCAATTTCGGCACTTTTGTGATACATGGCGTGTACCGAGTGTAAAGGATTAATCAACGAACTAGTAACTCGGGACACTAGTGTGCCGCAAGCTCCCCGGCCCGTCGAGCCCCGCTGCGGGCTAGGTCCCGCGCACCTGCGCGTGCGCGGCCTCCGGATCAACGCCGAGCGCCTCGAGAAAGCGCGACACCAGATTGTACGCGCCGATGGTCGCGGTCAGCTCGACCAGCTCGCGCGCGGGCAAGTGCGGCCGCAGCTGCTCGAAGGTCGCGTCCGGCACGTGCACCTCCTTTGTCATGGAATCGGTGTAGGCGAGCACGGCGCGCTGGATCCCGCTGTAGAGATCCGATCCTTCCCAGTGCCCGAGCGCGTCGATCTGCGCCTGGGTGACGCCCTCCTTGAGCGCGAACGGGACATGCACGCCGTATTCATACTGGGCCCCGTTGATGATTGCGACCCTCAGTATGGCGAGCTCGCGGATATCGCCCGGCAATCTGGATTTCTGACGAATGGCGGTGAGCAGCGCGAGCCATCCCTCGGCGACCGGCGGACTGTTGAGCAACATCTTGTAGAGGTTGAGCAGCCGCCCGCCGCGCTCGGCGCGGATGCGCTCGGAGAGCGCCTTCACCTCGGGGCTGCTGTCCTCATCGGCGTACGGCAGTCGCGCCATCGTTCTGCTCCGTCGGGATCAGGAAATGGGCAATGGGAAACAGGAAATAGCGAAAAGAAAAATCGAGCTCTTACCATTCCCTATTGACCATTCACTATTCACCAACGAGGAAATGGTCGGGGTGAGAGGATTTGAACCTCCGACTCCTGCGTCCCGAACGCAGTACTCTACCAGGCTGAGCTACACCCCGATGAAAACCAGTAAGCGGTTAATGATAAGTCGTAGGAGCGGTAAGCGGTTTATCAAGAGCAAAAAAGCGCGGCTCGGCCGCGCCTGTGTTCACCGCTTACTGCTCACTGCTCACGGCTTACCGCTTCAGTACGTTCGCGTTACCGCGAAGTCGGCCAATTGTAGCAGATAATCGCGGCAGGCAGAATGCGGCAGCGGCTCAAGCGCGGCGCGTGCGGCGCGCGATTCCGCGAGCGCCTGCTCGCGCGCGTAATCCAGGGCACCGGTCGCGGCGACGGCCTCGATCACGGCCGCAAGGTCCTCGCGCCCCCCGCGCCCGATCGCCTCGCGCACCCGTTTCGCCTGCTCGGGCGTTCCACGCCGGATCGCGTAGATGAGCGGGAGCGTGGGCTTGCCCTCGGCGAGATCGTCTCCCACGTTCTTGCCGATAACCGCCTCGTCGCCCGAATAGTCGAGCACATCGTCGATCAGCTGAAACGCGGTTCCGAGATGCATGCCGTAGGCCGCGATCGCGTCCTCCTGCGCGCGCGGCGCCCCGCCGAGTATCGCGCCCAGCCGCGTCGCCGCCTCGAACAGCTTTGCCGTCTTGCACCGTATCACCTCGAGGTAGCCGCGCTCGTCGACGTCGGGATTGTGACAGTTCATGAGCTGCATCACTTCGCCCTCCGCGATGACGTTGGTCGCATCCGCGAGCACATGCATTACGCGCATGCTGTCCGCCCCGACCATCACCTGGAACGCGCGGGAGTAGAGGAAATCTCCGACCAGCACGGCAGCCGCGTTGCCGAAGAGCGAGTTCGCGGTCGCCCGCCCGCGGCGCATTACCGACTCGTCCACCACATCGTCGTGCAGGAGCGTCGCGGTGTGGATGAATTCCACGACCGCCGCCAGCTCGTGATGGCGCTCGCCTTGGTAGCCGAAGGCCCTCGCGGAGAGGATGAGCAGCGCGGGGCGCAGGCGCTTTCCGCCCCCGCCCACGATGTATTCCGCGACCTGCCGGACCAGGATCACCTCGGAATCGAGGCGCGCGCGGATCACTTCATCCACCGCGCGCAGGTCCGCCGCAACGAATTCGCGTATCGCCTCGAGTGACACCGGAGCCGCGCTCGGGAAAGAGCGTGATGATACCAGCAAAGCCCGCGGCCGCCGGAGGGCGGAAACCGCTCCCGCCCGTTTCGCGCGGCATTCGTTAAAGCGCTGACGCGTAAGCGTAACCCCGAGCCGGGGCGCGCTGCCGGCTTTTGACTAATGGGGCCGATTTTTGTAGAATGCGCCGCTTTCCACGAAACCCTCGGCAGGCGGCATCATGTACGCAGTAGTCAAGACCGGCGGCAAGCAGTACCGCGTCAGCGCCGGCGAAAAAGTCAGGATCGAACGGATTGCGGCCGACATCGGCCAGGAGATCGTGCTCGAAGAGGTATTGCTCGTCGCCGACGGCGAGGCGGTCACGGTCGGCACGCCGCTCGTGGCCGGGGCCGCGGTCAAGGCGAAGGTCGTGGCGCAGGGGCGCGGAGACAAGGTGCACATCTTCAAGATGCGGCGCCGCAAGCACTACCGCAGGACGATGGGCCACCGGCAGAACTACACCGAGATCGAGATACTCGGCATCGCGGCCTAAGGAGCGGCATCATGGCACACAAGAAAGCGGGCGGCAGTTCACGAAACGGGCGCGATTCCCAGTCGAAACGCCTGGGCGTGAAGCGCTACGGGGGCGAACGAGTGAACGCCGGGGCCATCATCGTGCGCCAGCGCGGCACGCAGGTACATCCGGGCGACAACGTCGGCATGGGTCGCGACCATACGTTGTTCGCAAAAGTGACGGGGCGCGTGCAATTCGCGCAAAAAGGCCCGGCGAACAACACGACCGTCAGCGTCGTTCCCGCCTGAGCCGACTCGGCGCCCACCGAAAGCCCTGTCGCACGACAGGGCTTTTTTGTTTATGAAGTTCGTCGACGAAGCGATCATCGAGGTCCACGCCGGCAAGGGCGGCGATGGAGTGGCCAGCTTTCGGCGCGAGAAGTTCGTGCCGCGCGGCGGCCCGGACGGCGGCGACGGCGGTCGCGGCGGCAGCATCGATGTGGTCGCCGACCGCAATCTGAACACGCTGATCGATTACCGCTACGCGCGCATCCACCGCGCAAGAGACGGCGAGAACGGGCGCGGCTCCGACCAGTACGGAAAATCTGCCCCGGACGTCACGCTGCGCGTGCCGGTCGGCACCGTGATATCGGATCTGGAATCCGGGGAGCCGATCGCCGACCTGAAGCACGACGGCGCGCGCGCGCGGCTTGCCGCGGGCGGCACTGGCGGGCTGGGCAACCTGCACTTCAAGTCGAGCACGAACCGCGCGCCGCGCCAGTTCACGCGGGGCACGCCGGGGGAGAGCCGCCGGCTCAAACTCGAACTCAAGGTGCTTGCCGATGTGGGCCTGCTCGGCATGCCCAATGCCGGAAAGTCCACCCTGATCCGCGCCGTGTCGGCCGCGCGCCCGAAGGTTGCGGATTATCCGTTCACCACGCTCAATCCGAGTCTCGGGGTGGTGCGGGTGGACGTCGCTCGCAGTTTCGTGGTCGCCGACATCCCGGGACTCATCGAGGGCGCCGCCGACGGAGCGGGACTCGGCCACCAGTTCCTGCGCCACCTCGCCCGCACGCGCCTGCTGCTGCATCTCGTGGACATCGCGCCGCCCGACCCCGGCACGGACCCGGCGCGCGACGCCAAGGCGATCGTCCGGGAGCTGCGCAGATACGACGAAGCGCTCTATCGCAAGACGCGCTGGGTGGTGGTGAACAAGATCGATCTCGTGGCGCCGGCCGAGCGCAGCCGTGCGGTGAGGCATTTTCTCAAGAGTTTTGGCTGGAAAGGGAAAAGCTTTATCATTTCCGCGCTCACCGGCGAAGGCTGCCGGGAGCTCGCGTACGCGGTGATCGAGCAGCTGGAAAAACCCAAGGCGCCGCGGGGCCGCCGCGCCACCCGGAAGCCGAAAACAAAGAGCGGACCCTCCACGGTCCGGCGTTGACAAGATGAGTTCCGTCGTACAAGACGCGAAGCGGCTGGTGGTAAAGGTCGGATCGGGCCTGGTCACCAACCGCGGACAGGGTCTCGACCTCGACGCGCTCTCGCGCTGGGCCGGCCAGGTCGCCGAGCTGCGCCACCTGGGACGTGAAGTGGTTCTGGTCTCGAGCGGCGCCATCGCAGCAGGCATGCAGCGGCTGGGCTGGAAAAAGCGTCCGCGCGCGCTGCACGAGCTCCAGGCAGCCGCCGCCGTCGGGCAGATGGGGCTGATCCAGCTCTACGAATCGTGCTTCCGCGAGCACGGCCTGATGACCTCCCAGATCCTGCTCACGCACGAGGATCTCGCGGACCGAAAGCGCTACCTCAATGCCCGCTCCACGCTGCGCACGCTGCTCGAGCTGGGCGTCATTCCGATCATCAACGAGAACGACACGGTGGCGGTCGACGAGATCCGCTTCGGCGACAACGACACGCTCGCCGCGCTCGTCACCAACCTGATCGAAGCCGAAGTGCTGGTGATCCTCACCGACCAGGCAGGGCTGTATGACAAGGACCCTCGCAAGGACAGAACCGCGACGCTGATCGCGGAGGCGAGAGCCGACGATCCCGCGCTGGAAGCCGTGGCAGGAGGCGTGGGCAGCCACATCGCGCTCGGGGGCATGCTCACGAAAGTGCTCGCAGCGAAGCGCGCGGCGCGCAGCGGCGCGCACACCGTGATCGCCTCCGGACACGAAGACCGGGTGCTGCTGCGGCTGGCGAGCGGGGAGCGCCTCGGTACCCAGCTCACCGCGGAGAAAGCCACCCTCGCCGCGCGCAAGCAGTGGCTTGCCGATCATCTCCAGGTGCGCGGCCAGCTGGTGCTCGACGGCGGCGCGGTGAAGGCATTGCGGGTGGATCGCAAGAGCCTGCTGCCCATCGGCGTGCACGAGGTCAGCGGCGAGTTCGAGCGCGGCGAGGTGGTGAGCTGTCTCGACGAGGCCCGGCGCGAGATCGCGCGCGGTCTGGTCAATTACAGCGCCGCCGAGACGCGCCGCATCCTGCGCACGCCCTCGAGCGAGATCGAGGCGAAGCTCGGCTACGTGGACGAGCCCGAGCTGATACACCGGGACAACCTGGTCCTGCTGTAAGCCTGCAGAACCCGGCCGCGGCGCGCTATCGAATGTGCCAGCTCTCGCGCCGCAGCGCGTCCGCGATCTGCTTCGCCGTCGGGAGCAGGAACCGGCTGTTACAGAAAAAATCTCGGAACAGCACGCGGTGGTGCGGGCTCACCTGCGTCGGCTCGATGTTGCGCCACTTCGGGTCGCGTGCCCGCGCCCAACCGCCATCCGGCCTTCCGTTCGCGTAGAATTTCTGTTCGCGCGTCTCGCAGCGGATCCCCTCGAACGAGACGTTGGTCGCGCCGCCCGCGGTCCGCAGCAGCAGCGTATAGCGCACCACGCCGTCCTCGCCCACCGTCAAGGAGGCGGCATCGATGTAGTAACGGTGCGCGCTGGCGGCGGCGACCTCGAACGGGATCAGGTTCTCCGGCTTCGGATATGCGGGGATCCGCGCCTGGATCTCGGTCCAGGCTTTGGTCTCCTCGTCGAAGTCGGCCTCCCAGCCACGCCACTGCGCAGCCGCGGGCCAGACCACGGCGAGGGCGAGCAGCGCAGCAAGCGCCCTACCTGCCATAGATGTAGTCGCGTGTCGCGGGCAGCGCGAGCGCGCCGCCCGCCAGTGGCTTGCCCGCGAGCACCTGATAGATGGACAGCCACCCGCGCTCAAAAGCATGAGCGGAGCCCGTCATGTAGATGCGCCAGATCCGGTAGAGCTTCTCGCCCACGCTGGCCACCGCCGCCCCGCGGTTCGCTTCCAGGCGCTCCACCCACTGCCAGAGGGTGCGTGCGTAATGTACACGCAGGCTCTCCACGTCCCAGCTCTCGAGGCCGTGCGCACCCATGGTCGCGAGCACGTGCGAGATGTGGGTAAGCTCCCCTCCGGGGAACACGTAACGGTCTATGAACCCGCCGATGCCGCTTCCGAGCTCGCGCTGCTCGGGGTTGTTGAGCGTGATTCCGTGGTTCATTACCAGCCCCCCGGGCTTGAGCAGCCGCTCGATCTTCGCGAAATAAACCGGGAGGTTCCTGCGCCCGACGTGCTCGAACATGCCCACGCTTGCGATCTTGTCGTACGAACCTTCTTCGGGAACATCGCGGTAGTCGAGCAGCCTCACCTCGCAGCGGTCCTCGAGACCGTGCTCGCGGATCCGTGCCTGTGCGTAGTCGTACTGGCTCTGGCTCAGTGTCACACCCAGCGCGCGCGCTCCGTAGCGGCTCGCCGCCCACATCGCAAGCGCACCCCAGCCGCATCCGATGTCGAGGAAGCGCTCACCCGCGGCGAGCCTCAGCTTCCTGCAGATGTGGTCGAGCTTCTGTTCCTGCGCGATGTCGAGCGTGTCATCGGCGCGCCGGAAATATGCGCACGAATACACCCGGCGCGCATCCAGCCACAGCGCGTAGAAATCGTCACCCACGTCGTAATGGCGGCGGATCGCCGTGCGGTCGTAGGCGCGGCTGTGCCGGATCCAGTCCCCGAAGCGCAGCCATTGGTCGCGCACCATCATCGGTGTGTCGCACAGCGCTTCGGCCATGCGGACCACCTCGCGCGCTGCACCGTCGATATCGATGTGCTGTTCGACGTAGCTGCGCGCGAGCCCGCCCATTGTGGGGTTCGCGAGCTCGGTCAATGCGAGCGGGCTCTTCACGGTGAGCGTCGCCTGCGCCGCCCCGGCCGGTGCCAGCGTGGTGCCGTCCCACAGCCGGACCGCGAGCGGCAACCTCGCCGCGCTCAAGCGACGCTCGAACCTGGAAAGAAGGAGCGACTGGAACATGGCAAAAACCCATCGATGCGGACAGGTTTTCGCGAGCATACCAAGCGGGTTACGCGGCACGCAACCACGGATGCGGAGCCGCCCGCCTTTGCTTCCCGGCTCGCCATGGTCGCGCCCGCCGCTCGCTGGAAACCGCGCTCCTGCCCCGTGCCCGGAGGCCTTACCTCACCCCGAAAGATCGGTCATCAGGGATTCGCGCAACGCGGGCTCAACGCGCTTCACGGTCTCGGCGTAGTGCGGGTGCCCCACGCCGATCGCGAGCGCCGCGCCCGCCTTGAGCGCCTTGATCATGGCAGGATTCAGCTCGAAGCGCAGAAAGTGCACGGAGGACGTTTTCTCGTCGGTCGCGCGCTCCAGGTCCTCATCGGCGACGGCGTACACGCGCGGCTGCCCTTCGACCTGAATCCAGACCTTGTCCTCGATGTCGATCAGCCTGGCGAGCATCCGGCGCCGCTCCGCGACGTCCGCGTACTCGATCATCATGGTCGCCTTCCAGTTGGCTCCGTCGGGTATGAGCGGGTTGTAGGCGTCCAGCTCGTCCTGGATGCCTTCCTCCTCGAAGATGCGCTCGACGCGCAGCATCTCCTGGATCTGGTAGCGTATCGTGAGCTCGTCCTCGAACAGGAGCGTGAGGTGCTCACCCAGCTGCAGCATCCGCTTGTTCTTGTGCGCCATCACGCGCGTGCGAAATTCCTCGCGCGACTTTGCGTAAGCTTCCAGCGGTAGCAGGCTGTCGCGGCTGATCTGTGGCATCTTTGACTCCATCTCCTGTTACAGTCCGTAGGCCATCCGCAACAGCGTCAACGGATGGCGTTTCTGCGCCTTGTTCTCGCCCATCCCCTGCGCGATGTGGCGGCCGGCGATGGCACAATCCGAGCTCACGTAATCGGGGCCGGGCTCGGCCATCTGGCGGAACACCGGGCGGCCGATCTTCATCGAGTTCTCGAAGTACTCCGACTTCACGCCCCAGGTGCCGTCGTGGCCCGAGCAACGCTCCACCGTATGCAGGGTCGTGTCCGGCACGAGCTCGAGCAGCTCGCGCGTTTTCTGCCCCATGTTCTGCACCCGCAGGTGACACGGAACATGGTAGGCGACCTTGCCGAGCCCCCGCTTGAAGTTGGTCTTGAGCAGCCCGTCGCGATGGCGGAGCACGAGATACTCGAAGGGATCACACATGGCTTCCGCCACCGCCTTCACGTCGGCGTCGTCCGGAAACATCAGGGGCAGCTCGGACTTGAACATGAGCGTGCACGAAGGCACTGCCGTGAGTATCGCGTAGCCCGCGCGCGCCAGGCGCGCGAGGACCGGGACGTTGGCTTCCTTGCTGCGTGCGACCGATTCGAGATCGCCCAGCTCGAGCTTGGGCATGCCGCAGCAAGTTTCCTTCTCGACCACGATCGCGGGAATCTCGTTGTGGGCGAGGATCCTGAGCAGATCATGCCCGATCCCCGGCTCGTTGTAGTTGACGTAGCAGGTGGAAAACACCGCCGCCTTGCCCGGCGTGCGGCTGCCGTCGCGCACCGGGAACGAGCTTTCCGGCCGCGCACGGGCGCGGAAGCGCGCGCTCGAGTATTCGGGCAGCTCGCGGTCCCGGTGCACGCCCAACGTGCGGTGCATGACCTCGCGCGTGAGCTTCGCCTTGTTGGCTGCATTGACGAACTTGACCGCCACCGGGATGGTCGCAAGCTTGCCCACGGCATCGGTGCTGGAGAGCAGCCGGTCGCGCAGGGTGACCTCGCCTTTCTTGAACTTCACGGCCTTCGCGCGCAGCATCAGGTGCGGGAAATCGACGTTCCAGGGATGCGGCGGCACGTACGGGCACTTGGTCATGAAGCACATGTCGCACAGATAGCACTGGTCCACCACCTCCCCGAAGCGCCCCTTGTCCACGCCATCGAGCTCGCCGCTCGTGCCTTCGTCGATGAGATCGAACAGCCGCGGAAATGCCGTACACAGGTTCACGCAGCGGCGGCAGCCGTGGCAGATCTCGAAGATGCGTTCGAGCTCCTGCTCGACTTTCGCCTCGTCGTAGAAATCCTGGGATTTCCAGTCAATCGGATGTCGGGTGGGAGCCTCCAGGCTCCCTTCGCGTTTGGTCATTTTGGTTGATGGGTGATGGATAACGGGTAATGCGGGCAAATCGCATGGCGACGGGCGACGGGTTTCAACCCGTCACCCGTAGCCGACATCAGTCCTGCAGCGCGTCGAGCGCCTTCTTGAAGCGATTGGCGTGCGAGCGCTCCGCCTTGGCCAGGGTCTCGAACCAGTCGGCGATCTCCGCGAATCCTTCTTCGCGCGCCACCTTGGCCATCCCCGGATACATGTCGGTGTATTCGTGGGTTTCGCCGGCGATCGCGGATTTCAGGTTGTCGCGGGTCGGGCCGAACGCCAGATCGGTCGCCGGGTCGCCGCAGGCTTCCAGATACTCGAGGTGACCGTGCGCGTGCCCGGTCTCGCCTTCCGCCGTCGAGCGGAAAACCGCCGCGACGTCATTCTGGCCCTCGACATCGGCTTTCGCGGCAAAGTAGAGGTAGCGCCGGTTGGCCTGGGATTCCCCGCCAAACGCGGCTTTCAGGTTATCGTGCGTTTTCGATCCTTTGAGTTTCATTCAGTTCTCCTTATGATCATAAGGTTACAAGAATAATACGACAGTAAGTGTGCGCTCACTTTCTTCTGTCGCCGCTTAAGATTAGACTAAGTCTAATCTATGAACTCAGTATAGACGCTGGGTCGCAAGCTGTCAATAGCAGCAGCGATGGCGCGTGGTTCAGCGCGAGAGCAGCGCTTCGATCTCCGAGAACGTGCGGGCAACCTGGCTGGTCTGGATCGCGACGCCCAGCTGGCGTGCGATCTGGGTCGCCGAGAACAACCCGACCACGGTTTGCTGGCCCTTGGCGTCGCGCTCGGCCACGAGCGCGTGTTGCCGCCCCACCTTGTGCAGCGTGGTCACGATATGGCCCACCTTGGCCGCGCGCAGATCCGCCAGGTCGAGCACCTCCAGGCGCTCGTGGGGGGTCATCACATCGCGCACCGAAATTTCCTCGCGCCGGATGCCGCGCTCGGAAGCAACCTGCACGGGCTTCTCGCCCAGCAGCTCGCTGGCAGTTATGATCCCGAGGACCTTGCGGTTCTGGTCCACCACCAGCAGCAGGCGCACGCCGCGCTGGATCATCCGCGCGTGCGCTTCGTCCACCGTGTCGCCCGGCAATACAATGACTGCGGTCACGCGCTTGAGGTCGGTCATGACGCTCAGCGCCGGATCGTCGGGCGTCACCTTGTCGAGGGCCGCCTGGGTGGGTTGCGCGTAACCGGCGCCGGCGTGCAGCGCGTTCAACGCGAGGGGGGCATAGTCTCTCAGCACGTTTCTTTCTCCTAGGGGTCGTGCGGCGGTGCGGTCGCTGGCCAGGATTTAGACCGTTGTCCTCGCGCCGGTTCTCAGTTCGCCTTCACCGCATGCTCGAAGGTCAGCCGGACGGGCTACCCGAATCGCGCCCGCCCGAAGAAGCGGATGCAGGGCAATCTCGTGCACCGCAGCACACAAGCTCCGGCGGGGCAGCGGCCCGATCACCGCCGCTCGAGCACGTCAGCCGGCTCGCGCCGCTCCGATGACCGGGTCTGCGCTCCGCGCGGAGCCGGCCGTACCAGGAAGGGCGCGAGTTCCTGCAGCGCCCGCTGATACACGTCGCGCTTGAACTCGATGACCGCCTCCATCGGCTCCCAGTAGTCGCTCCAGCGCCAAGCGTCGAACTCGGGCTTGCTCGAGGCGCGCAGGCACACATCGCAATCGCGGCCGACCAACCGCAGCAGGAACCAGATCTGCTTCTGGCCGCGGTAGTTGCTGCGCGATTCGCGCCGGATCCAGCGACTGGGCACTTCGTAGCGCAGCCAGTCGCGCGTGCGCCCGAGGATGCGCACGTGCTGCGGGGAAAGGCCCACCTCCTCCTTCAGCTCGCGATGCATGGCCGCCTGCACGCTCTCCCCCGGCTTGATGCCGCCCTGCGGAAACTGCCACGAATGCTCCTTGACCCGCTTGCCCCAGAAAACCTGGTTTTTCCAGTTGCACAGGACGATGCCGACGTTCGGGCGATATCCGTCACGATCGATCACGGGGATTCCCCCATTGGGTCTGTCAGCCCGATTTTTTCACAATTTGGTGTCGAAACAAAGCCTGCTTCGCGCGCGGGTCACGCGTAAAGGCGCATCGCATCGCAGCGATTCATCCGGCGCAGGCCGCGCACGAACTCGCCGAATTCGAGCCCGTACTGATCCTCCAGAGCCCGCGCCCTCGCCCCGAGTTCGTCCCATAGCAAGTTGCCCGGGGAGTCACGGAATGCGAGCGCGATGATGTTGCCCGGCCGTTGCGCCGGCAGGCACAGCGTTCCTGCGGGAAACGTCGCCTCGACGCACTCGACGTATTCGTTGAACCGGCGATCCGAGCCCCACAGGTTGACGACCAGCACCCCGCGTGCGCGCAGCCGCGCCAGGCACGCCTCGTAAAATGCCCCGGAGCACAGCGTCTCGACCTGGGCTTCCCCGTCGTAGCCGTCGATCACGATCACGTCGGCGGCCGTTCCCGGGTTCGAGAGATGCTCGGCCCCATCGCCGATGCGCACCGTGAAACGATCGTCATCCGGCGGCACATGGAAGTACTGCCGCGCGATCGCGACGACCCTGGGGTCAACCTCCACCACCTCGAGGCTCACCCAGGGCATGCGGTGGTAGACGAACTTCGCGAGCGAGCCCCCGCCCAGGCCGACCATCAGCACGCGCCGCGGGCGCTCGTTGAACAGCAGGAACGCCATCATGCTGCGCGTGTAAGAGAGCTCCAGGTCGTACGGGCGGGCGATGCGCATCGCGCTCTGGACGGTGTCGCTGCCGATATGCAACGAGCGCACCCCGTGCCGCTCGCTCACATATACCGGCTCGCCGCCCTGCGCCCGCTTGCGCGCGAGCCATCTCGCGAAAAAGTTCATGCCCGGCCCTCGTCCCGGTCCACGGTGCCTTCGGTAGAATAGCGATTTTCCCGCCCCACGGCACGCATGCGCGTTTCGCAGTTCTTCTTCTCCACGCTGAAAGAGGCCCCGGCCGAAGCCGAGGTGGTGAGCCACCGCCTGATGCTGCGCGCCGGGCTCATCAAGCGCCTGTCGAGCGGCATCTACACCTGGATGCCGCTCGGGCTGCGCGTGCTGCGCAAGGTGGAGGCGGTCGTGCGCGAGGAGATGAACGCGAGCGGCGCGTTCGAGCTTTCGATGCCGGCCGTGCAGCCCGCGGAGCTGTGGCATGAGTCGGGCCGCTGGGAGCAGTACGGGCCCGAGCTGCTGCGCATCAAGGACCGCCACGAGCGGGACTTCTGCTTCGGCCCCACGCACGAGGAAGTGGTGAGCGACATCGTGCGCCGCGAGGTGAGGAGCTACCGCCAGCTCCCGCTCAACCTGTACCAGATCCAGCTGAAGTTCCGCGACGAGATCAGGCCGCGCTTTGGCGTGATGCGCGCCCGCGAGTTCATCATGAAAGACGCGTATTCGTTTCACGCCGACAAGGCGAGCCTCGACGAGGCCTACCGCGAGATGTACGGCTGCTATTCGCGCATCTTCACGCGCCTGGGCCTCAAGTTCCGCGCGGTCGCGGCCGATACCGGGGCGATCGGCGGCACCGGCTCGCACGAGTTTCACGTGCTGGCCGACTCGGGCGAGGACGCGATCGCCTACTGCCCGGGCTCGGACTATGCGGCCAACGTCGAGCTCGCGGAGGCGCTGGCCCCGGCGGCGGGGCGAGCACAGCCCACCGCCGCGCTGGAGCGCGTGCACACGCCGGGCGTGAAGACGATCGCCGATCTGTGCGCTTTTCTGAAGGTTCCTCCACAGCGCACCGCGAAAGCGGTCGTCGTCGAGGGCGTGGACGGCAATCCCGTGCTGCTCATGGTGCGCGGGGACCATGAGCTCAACCTGGTCAAGGCGGGCAAGCTCGACCCGGTGAAAAAACCCGTTACCTTTTCCCCGGCCGAAACGATACGCCGCGCGTTCGGCGCGGACCCGGGATCGATCGGGCCGGTCGGCTTTCCGGGCCAGGTCATCGCCGACCGCGCCATTGCGAAAATGGCGGATTTTGTCGTCGGCGCCAACCGGAATGACCATCACTACACCGGCGCGAACATCGGACGCGATTTTGCCGAGCCGCCCGTCGCCGACATCCGCAACGTGCTCGCAGGCGACCCGAGCCCGGACGGCAAGGGCGCTCTCGAAATCTGCCGCGGCATCGAGGTCGGCCACATCTTCCAGCTCCGCACCAAGTACTCGCGCGCGATGAATCTCACCTTCCTCGACGAGTCGGGCGCCTCGCGGATGATGGAGATGGGCTGCTACGGGATTGGTGTCACGCGCATCGTGGCCGCTGCGATCGAGCAGAACCACGACGAGCGCGGGATCATTTTTCCACGCGCGATCGCGCCGTTCGAGCTCGCGCTGGTGGCGATCGGCATGGGCAAGAGCGAGAAGGTGCGCGAGACCGCCGATCAACTGTACCGCGAGCTCGTGGCGGCTGGCGTCGACGTGCTGTTCGACGACCGCGACGAGCGCCCGGGCGTGATGTTTAACGACATGGAATTGATCGGCATACCCCACCGCGTCGTGGTGGGCGAGCGCGGTTTGAAGAGCGGTGCCGTCGAGTATCAGTCGCGGCGCGCGCCGAAGCCCGAGACCGTTCCTTTGCAGGATGCTGCTCAATACGTAAAATCAAGGGTGTGCGAAAACTGATTCGCATGGCCTTACGGCTCGCCTGCACAATCGCGATGGTCGCGCCCGCCGCGGCATTCGCGGCGGGCAGATTTACGAACCGCTGGCCGCGAGCGTGCAGGCCGCGCTCCACAAGGCGATCTCGGATCAGGCCGTGCCGTATCTCGCGTTCGACACCGAGACCGAGGCGCGCGCGTGGCTCGCCTCGATGTCGCGGCGGCTTGGCTCGCGCCTGCCCGACCGAGCCGCGCGCGAGGAATTCCTTGTCACAGTGCACTACGAGGCCAGGCGCGCCGGGCTGGACCCCCAGCTCGTGCTGGGACTGATCCAGGTCGAGAGCAACTTCCGCAAGTACGCGGTCTCTCACGCGGGGGCGCGCGGCTACATGCAGGTGATGCCGTTCTGGGCGCGGCTGATCGGGAGCCCGGACCACAATCTTTTCCACCTGCGCACGAACCTGCGCTACGGCTGCGTGATCCTGCGCCACTACCTGGACCGCGAGAACGGCGATCTCTACCGTGCGCTCGGGCGCTACAACGGCAGCCTCGGCAAGCCCGAGTATCCGACCATGGTCGTGCGCGCCTGGCAGCGCGACTGGCACTATACGAGGGCGGTCGGCAACACGGCGCCGGTACGGCCCGCGGGGCATGACGCCGCGGTCCCGCAGAGGGCGGAGCAGCGGCCCCGTTGAGATTTCGGGTTCCGGGTTCAAGGTTCAAGGTGCAGCGATCTAGCTTGTTTTCACGCGAAACTTTGAACCTGCGCGAGGCGCGCGGGGATGCGACCCAAGGAGGGCGCACCGGAGCGTTGCGCAGGGACCCTGAATTTTTTCGGGGATGCGACCGCGCAGTTGCGCAAGGCAGTCGACAGTACGGGAATTGGATGCTTGCCACAGACCGTTCGGAGGCTGCGGGGCACGCGACCGACGGGAGGATGCATGGATCGTGCGGGGGCCGAGCAGAGGCCGCGGCACCGTAGCCGCGCCCCTCGCTCGACCTGTTGGTCGAAGCGGTTCGTATACGTGCTGCCGGTCGTACCGACGCTACACGGCCTGCATGCGCCTCGGCGCGAACGCCGTGTCCGGCGGGGGCGCTGCCCGCTGGAATAACTCCTCGAGGGAGAGCTGCAGTCCGGTCTCGATGCTGCCCGCGAGCTCGAGCGCAAGCTCGTCGAGCGCCTGGCCTGCCTGCCGCGAAGGACGCTTCGCCCCGGTCTGAAACACGAACAGGCGATAGACGTCGGCGACGCTGATCTCGGCCGCATCGCGGATCAGGGCCCAGCCGTGCGCGACCCTGCCCACCCATTGGGCGCCACTCATCGCATCGAGGATCGCCTCGATGCGATGCACGGGCTCCTTGACGAGCCCGTGCAGGCGCAACACCGTGACGATCTCTCCGGTGCGATGGGCCTCCCACAACACGCGCAGGATCTGCAGCGCATCAAAAAACTGCCCGCCGGCGGCCGGCTCGACGTGCGAAACTCGCTCGCGCCACTCCGGCATCACCGACGCCGACACGGCGCCGAACAGCACCACGAGCCACGAGAGGTAGACCCACAGGAGGAAGATCGGCACGGCGGCGAACGCTCCGTACACCAGCTTGTAGGTCGGGAATTGCGTAATGTAGAGCGCGAAGCCCTGCTTCATGCCCTCGAACGCGAGCGCAGCGAGGAAGCCGCCCGACAGCGCATCGCGCACCAGCACGCGGCGGTTCGGCATGGTGATGTAGAGCAGCGCGAACGCGATCCCCGTGAGCAGCATCGGGACCATCTTGAGCAATACGATTCCGGCGTACGGAATCTCCCTGACCAGACCGAGCGAAAGGCTCACCAGCCAGGACGTGATCGAGAGGCTGGCCCCGATCAGGATCGGCCCCACCGTCAGCAGCGCCCAATAGATGAATACCCGCTGCACCGAGGTCCGCGGCCGGGGCACGCGCCAGATCTGGTTCAACGCCCGGTCGATCGTGACGAGGACCATCACGGCGGTGACGGCGAGGAATACCATCCCCACGGCGGTGAGCTTCGCCGCGTTTGCAGTGAACTGCTCGGCGTAGCCCACCATCACCTCGACCGACTCCGGCAGCATGTTCTGGAGCAGGAAGCTCTGCAGTTCCTCGGTGACCGAGCGAAACGCGGGAAACGCCGTGATCAGGGTCAACGCGACCGTCACGATCGGAACGATCGCGAGCAGCGTGGTGAAAGTGAGGCTCGACGCGATCTGCATGCAGCGGTCTTCCTCGAACCGCCACGCGACCATGCGCCCGAACTCGATGAGCGACGCGGGATCTCTGCGCACGTTGCATCCTCGCTTGCGTTACCCAGGCTATATAATAACTCGTTAATGCGGACGGACTGGGCCGCCGCATCAACTCCGCCGGATGGAACGGACGCCGCGCGCCGCTCATCCGGCGGCATTTTCGGCCGGATCGCGATGCGCGAAATCCTCGTTCTGTACTACAGCCACACCGGTTCGGTGAAAGAGATGGCGCAGCTCGTCGCGCGCGGCGTCGAGCAGGTGCGGGGCGCGCAGGCGCGCGTGCGCACCGTGCCGAAGGTCTCCGCGGTTTGCGAATCGGTCGAGCCCGCGGCGCCGGAGTCCGGTGCGCCATACGCCGAGCTGAAGGATCTCGTCGAATGCGCGGGGCTCGCACTCGGTTCGCCCACCCGCTTCGGCAACATGGCCGCGCCGCTGAAGTACTTTTGGGACTCCACCGGGGAGCTGTGGCTGAAAGGCACGCTCGCGGGGAAACCGGCTGCGGTGTTCACTTCCACCGGCAGCATGCACGGCGGACAGGAAACCACCCTCGTCTCGATGATGCTGCCGCTGCTCCATCACGGCATGCTGATCGTGGGCGTACCGTACACGGAGGCCGATTTGTTCGCGACGAGGAGCGGCGGCACGCCCTATGGTCCCAGTCATCACGCGGGCGCGGCGGGCGGCGAGCCGTTGACCGAGCACGAGCGCAGGATCTGCATGGCGACCGGTCGCAGGCTCGCCGAAGTGGCTTTGCGCTTGGCGCAATGAGTGCTGCCGCGGACGCGCGTGCTTTCCCCATCGCCATGCCAAGAGCGTGCCGTACCGGATGACCGGCCGCTTTGCCTACCTCACGGCTTGCGCGATCCTGAAGTAATCTTCGATGCTCGTCCTCGCCTATTTCGCGGAGGGCGTGGTCCGCGCGCACACGGAAAGCGGCTCACGGCACTGCTCGCCCAAGTCGAGACCGCCTTGGCGGGAAACTTCTTCGCCGCAAGCCCAGGCTACGTGCGGTCCGTTTGTTCGCCGCGGCCTCTGTCGAAACCACCAAGAAGCGAGTAACCTCGCGTCGGCCGCCTGCCGCAGCCTCTGATCTAATAGACGCGAGATTTTGAAATCACGCTGTCGGCTGCCTGCGCGCCTACCCGCTCCAGCCTGCGGCAGTCCGAGTCCGGCGCGCCCTCCTTGGGTCGCATCCCCGCGCACACTGCGCAGGTTGCGAGTCCCGAGTTCGGGGTTCCACGTTCGAAGAGCTGGGTCGCCGCACCTTGAACCTTGAACCCGGAACGCGGAACCCGGAACTCCAAAAGGGCCCCTGCTCCACCCTCCGGCGGGCTACCGCCGAAAGATCCAAAGCAGCAGGGTGACCACCAGAGAAACAAGGATACTGGTGGTGAGCGGGAAGTAGAACGTGTAGCCCTTGCGCTCGAGCTTGATGTCGCCGGGCAGGCTGCCCAAGCCAAGCTTGGCGAGCAGCGGCCAGGCAAGACCCAGCGCGATAAGCAGGATGCCCAGCGTAATCAGCCACTTTGCCATGCGTCAGTCAGACCACCGGTGGCGGTGGCGCATCGTCAAGACCTGTTGAGCCACCGGTCAAAGAAGTGCACCTCGGACGCGCCCATCTTTTCGCGAAAGCTCTGTAGCTCCCTTCGATAAGCCGCCAATTCGGCCCTGATCGCCGTCTGGAATTCGGGGTTGGTCCCCTGGTCCAGAAACTTCTTGAGCTTTTCCTCCGGCGAGGAGTATGCGTAGCAGGCATCGCGCTCGTAGCGTTGCAGCAGCAGCTCGGCGAGGCGGCCCGGATGCACCGCTCGGTCGCACAGGTCGAAAGACATGTGCAACGACATGTCACTCAACGTCTCGCACACGTGCGGCACTCCGTTTTTCACGAGCAACGCATCGCCCGCCTCCATCACCAACTCGTCGGTCTTTTTACCCAGGCGTTCCGGCGGCAGCTCGTTCTTGTCCACCCAGCGCATAGGCTGCCGCTCGTAGAGGTGCCAGCGCTTCTTGCCTTCGATGTGGAGGACCAGGACGTCGTCCGTATCGAAATGTCCGCGGTAGGCCTCATTACCTTTCTGGGAGAAGAACACCACGATATTCGACATGATCAGATTCGGATTGAGCCGGTCGATGTCGGCCGCCAGCCGGTTAAGCAGCGGGTCGAGCATGTCTATGCCTTCGAGCAGGCACGCCGCACCGCGACCCAACAGCTCATCGAGCGGGCGCCGGTCCAGAAAATGGCATTTCGTTCCCTGCACCATCTTGAAGTACGCATGGGCCGCGTAGTCCACGGGCTTACCCAGGTGAAACACAGTGAAATTAGCCCGCTGCAGCAGCGGATTGCTCAAGTGGCGCTGGAAGTCCTTCAGTGTGAAAATGGTCTGGTCCGGGATGAGGCTCTTGGCGTGAACGAAGGGGCGGTCGGCGAGGGTGCGCAGTCCCTCGACGTAGAATTTCTTGAGCGCCTCGATCTGGGCGTCCACGCCCGCAACGTCATTCATCTAGGTGCCTCCGTTCCGCGCGTCGGGCATCGACCATGCTCGAAGCGACCACCGGTACTCGCGCCGCTCTCGTTTGCTCCCGCGCATACATCAAACCTGCGGATTCACGCGCTCGAGCTTCGATTGCAGCTTGTTGAGCGCGTTGATGTATGCCTTCGCCGAGGCCACCACGATATCGGTGTCCGCGCCCTGTCCGTTGACGATGCGCCCGTCCTTGGTGAGGCGCACCGTGACCTCGCCCTGGGCGTCCGTGCCGGTGGTGATCGCGTTCACCGAGTAGAGCAGCAGCTCGGATCCGCTTTTCACAATGCCCTCGATTGCCTTGAAGGAGGCGTCCACCGGTCCGCTGCCCTGTGCCTCGGCGCGCTGCTCCCGGCCGCTCTCGGTGACCACGACCTTCGCATAGGGCCGCTCGCCCGTTTCCGAGTGCGCGGTGAGGGAAACGAGCTTGTAGCGCTCGTTCTCGAGGTGGTCCATCGCCTCCTCGCTGATCAGCGCGTGCAGGTCCTCGTCGAAGATCTCGTGCTTCTTGTCGGCAAGGTCCTTGAAGCGCTTGAACGCGGCGTTCAGCGCCTCCTCCGACTCCAGCACGATGCCGAGCTCCTGCAGCCGCTGGCGGAAGGCGTTGCGCCCGGAATGCTTTCCGAGCACCAGGCGGTTCGCGTTCCAGCCCACATCCTCCGCGCGCATGATTTCGTAGGTCTCGCGGCTCTTGATCACGCCGTCCTGGTGGATGCCGGACTCGTGCGCGAACGCGTTGGCCCCCACGATCGCCTTGTTCGGCTGCACCGGGAAACCGGTGATGCCCGAAACGAGCCGGCTCGCCGGAACGATCTGGGTGGCGTCGATTCCGGTATCGCAGGGGAAGATGTCACGCCGCGTGCGCACCGCCATCACGATCTCCTCGAGCGCGGCGTTGCCCGCGCGTTCGCCCAGCCCGTTCACCGTGCACTCGACCTGCCGCGCACCGTTCAGCACCGCCGCGAGCGAATTGGCGACCGCGAGGCCGAGATCGTTGTGGCAGTGCACCGACCACACCACCTTGTCCGAGTTGGGTATGCGCTCCCGCAGATTGCGGATCAGCCGCCCGAAATGCTCCGGAAACGTGTAGCCGACGGTGTCGGGGATGTTGATGGTCGTCGCCCCCGCCTTGATGACCCGGTCCAGGATGCGGCACAGGAAGTCGATGTCCGAGCGCCCGGCGTCCTCGGGCGAGAATTCCACGTTGTCGGTGTATTCACGCGCCCACTTGACCGCCCTCACCGCCTGCTCGATCACCTGCGAGGGCTCCATGCGCAGCTTCTTCTCCATGTGGATCGGGGAAGTCGCGATGAAGGTGTGCACGCGCGGGCTCGCCGCCGGCTTGACCGCTTCCCCGCAGCGGCGGATGTCTTTTTCGTTCGCGCGCGCGAGCCCGCACACGGTGCTCTCCTTCACGATCGAGGCGACGGCGCGCACCGCGTCGAAGTCGCCCTCGCTGGCGGCGGGAAAACCGGCTTCGATCACGTCCACGCGCAGCCGCTCGAGCTGGCGCGCGATGCGCAGCTTCTCCTCCTTGGTCATGGACGCGCCCGGGCTCTGCTCGCCGTCGCGCATCGTGGTATCGAATATGATCAGTCTGTCGTTCGCCATAACGTGCCCCGCTGCTCAGGCCGGCTGCCCGGACCGGGCCGTGGCAGCACGGAAAATGCTGGAATGTCTCCGGCCGCAGCTTGCGCCGCGCCGCTCGAAAATACAATGTAAGGGATGGGGTGGATGTGCGCCTTAGCGGCGCAGCAGCAGGCCGGCCAGCAGGCGGCTGGCGTTAGCGAGTGCAACAACGGTGGCCTGCGTGCAGTACATGTGGTTCAAATATATCGACTTTCTTCCAGTGGCGCAAGGGCGCGCGCTAGGAGCCCGCGCAGTAGAAACTACCAGCGCAACCGGTAACCAACGAGGCTCGCCAGTGGAGGCGCCTGCAACGCGGGCTCCTCATCGGTTTTTGCCTCATGGCCTCAGTAGAAGCCTTTGGAGTTCAAAGGGGAAGATCGTGCTTCGCGCCGGCTCGGGCTTCTGCCGCGATCGGATGCTCGCCTGCCGCAGGTCTTTTGTTCAAAAATTGGTCAGCCCGCATGCTCTCATCGCCCATTCGCCGCTCAAGTGTTTAAAATCCGTCACGCGCTGGCCACTCGTGAAACATGCGGGCTAGCCGCTCGCCGGCGGCGGCGTCCTGGACGAGCGCGTGCTCTTCACGCGCTCGTAGATCCAGATCCCGTAGCCGGAAAACGCGTAGCTCGCGAACAGGGCCAGCAGCATCTCGGGCAGCGTGTTGGCGAAGGTCACGAGCGCCACGACCGCAAGCGCGAGCAGCACCACCACGGAGAACGGAACGCTCTTGCGCAGGTTGATGTCCTTGCCGCTGTAGAACTTGAAGTTGCTCACCATGGTGAGCCCCGCAAAAACCGTGAGCACCCAGGCGAGCCACCTCACTTCCCGCCCCTGGATCTGGTACTCGTTCAGCGCCCACACCAGGCCGGCGATCAGGCAAGCCGCCGCCGGGCTCGGCAGCCCCTGGAAAAAGCGCTTGTCCGCGACGTCGATCGTGGTGTTGAAACGCGCCAGCCTCAGGGCCGCGCACGCGCAGTAGATGAAGGCGGCGATCCAGCCAAGCTTGGTCGTGAGCCAGGGTCCGAGCCCCAGCACGCTCTTCAAGCTCGAAAAGTCCTGGAGCGCCCACACGTACACCACCAGCGCGGGGGCGACGCCGAAGGAAACCATGTCGGAGAGGCTGTCGTATTCGGCCCCGAACGCGCTCTGGGTGCGCGTGAAGCGCGCCACGCGCCCGTCCAGGCCGTCGAACACCATGGCCACGAAAATCGCGATCGCCGCGTGCTCGAAGCGCCCGTTCATCGCCTGCACGATGGCGTAGAACCCGGCGAACAGCGCCACCGTGGTAAACAGGTTGGGCAGCCAGTAGATGCCGCGCCGCGCGAACCGCGACTTGATGAAAAGCTTGTGTTCGCGCGGTTCGTACATGCTCAGAACCCGTGGCTCGTGACTCGTGACTCGTGACTCGGGAGAGGAGCGCAGCGCCGCATACGAATCACGAATCACGATTCACGATTCACACCTGTCGTGGACTCAGGGCAGGCGGGCAAGGATCGTTTCCGCCGCGTAGACCTTGTCGCCCATGGCCGCGACCGGCCGCGATTCCGGCGGCAGGTAGACATCGACGCGCGAGCCGAACCGGATGAACCCGTAGCGCTCGCCGCGGGCGAGGCGCTGCCCCGCCTTCGCGTAGCACAGGATGCGGCGCGCGATGAGCCCCGCGATCTGCACGCACGTCACGTCCGCACCTCCCGTGGTCCGGATCCACAGTGCGGCGCGCTCGTTCTCGAGCGACGCCTTGGACAGCGCGGCATTGATGAAACTGCCCGGGAAGTGCCACGCGTCCCGGATCTCCCCGTCCACGGGGCTGCGGTTCGAGTGCACGTTGAACACGTTCATGAACACGCTCATCTTGAGCGCGTCGCGGGCAAGATAGGGATCGCGGGCGCGCTCGACAGCGACGACGCGTCCGTCGGCCGGCGAGACCACCGCCTTCGGCTCCTGCGGCACCGCGCGCGGCGGGTCGCGGAAGAACTGCAGCATGAACGCGACCACGAGCCATACGGGAGCCGCCCACCAGGGACCGGCGATCCAGTGCGCGAGCAGCGCCGCGGCGAGCGAGGCCGCGACGAACGGCCAGCCCTCTTTCGCGATGATCGGATGCGGGTACGCGCCCACGCGGCCCGGCGTCAGGTGCGAAGCGTCAGCGCCCACGTTTTGTTCCTCAATCCTCAATCCTCAATCCTCAATCCTCAATCCTCAATCCTAGTTCTTGGACTGGTCCACCAGACGGTTCACCTTGATCCAGGGCATCATGTCCCGGAGCTTTGCGCCGACGATTTCGACCGAGTGCTGCGCCCCGTTGCGCCGCATGGCCTTCAGCACCGGCGCACCGGCGCGGTTTTCCAGTATGAACTCGCGCGCGAATTGACCATTCTGGATCTCCTGCAGGATCCTTTTCATCTCGGCGCGCACCTGTTCGTTGATCACGCGCGGTCCGCGGGTGAAGTCGCCGTATTCGGCGGTATTGGAGACCGAGTAGCGCATATTGGCGATGCCGCCCTCGTAGATGAGATCCACGATGAGCTTGACCTCGTGCAGGCACTCGAAATACGCCATCTCGGGTGCGTAGCCGGCCTCCACCAGCGTTTCATAGCCGGCCTGGATCAGCGCCGTCAGTCCGCCGCACAGCACGACCTGCTCGCCGAAGAGATCCGTCTCGCACTCTTCGCGGAAGGTCGTCTCGATCACCCCTGCGCGGGCTGCGCCGATGGCCGCCGCGTAGGAGAGCGCGAGATCACGCCCCTTCTGGCCCGGGTCCTGGTATACCGCGATGAGCGAAGGCACGCCCCCGCCCTGCGTGTAGGTCGAACGCACGAGGTGCCCGGGGCCCTTCGGAGCGACCATGAAGACATCCAGGTCCGCGCGCGGCTCGATCTGCTTGAAATGGATGTTGAAGCCGTGCGCGAACGCCAGCGCCGCGCCTTTCTTGATCGAGGGTTCGATCTGCCGGTCGTAGACGTCCTGGTGGTGCTCGTCGGGCAGCAGGATCATCACGATGTCCGCGCCCTTCACCGCCTCGCCCACTTCCTTCACCGCGAGGCCTGCCTTCTTGGCCTTGTTCCACGAGGCGCCGCCCTTGCGCAGTCCCACCGTCACCTTCACGCCGGAGTCCTTGAGATTGTTGGCGTGGGCGTGCCCCTGGGAGCCGTAGCCGATGATCGCCACGTGCTTGCGCTTGATGAGCGACAGATCGGCGTCTTTGTCGTAGTAGATTTTCATGCTTTTCCCTTCGATTTGAACGCGAGGGGCGAAAGGCGAGAGGTGAAAGGCGTCACATCGAGCGGTGCGCCGTTCCTCTCGCCTCTCCCGCCTCTTCTCTAGACCCTCAGAACCCGGTCGCCGCGGCCGATTCCCGATGCGCCCGTGCGTACCGTCTCGAGGATCGCGCTGCGGTCGATCGCCTTCAGAAATGCATCGAGCTTGGAGCCGGTGCCCGTCAGCTCGATGGTGTAATCCTTCTCGGTCACGTCGATGATGCGCCCGCGAAAGATGTCGGTGACGCGCTTCATCTCCTCGCGGTCCTTGCCGAGCGCGCGCACCTTGACCAGCATGAGCTCGCGCTCGATGTGGTCGCCGTCGGAGAGATCGACCACCTTTACCACGTCCACGAGCTTGTTGAGCTGCTTCGTGATCTGCTCGATCACCTCGTCCGATCCCGCGGTGACGATCGTCATGCGCGAGAGCGTGGCGTCCTCGGTCGGCGCCACCGTGAGCGACTCGATGTTGTAGCCGCGCGCGGAGAACAGGCCCGCCACGCGCGAAAGCGCGCCCGCCTCGTTCTCGAGCAGGACGGAAATGATGTGCCTCATACCAGGATCATTTCGGAGAGGCCTTTTCCGCCCGGCACCATCGGGAACACGTTTTCGGTCTGGTCGGTCACGAAATCCATGAACACGAGGTCCTTGCTGCGCGAGAATGCCTCCTTGAGCGCGGGCTCGACGTCCTCTGGCTTCTCGATCTTCATGCCGACGTGGCCATACGACTCGGCGAGCTTCACGAAATCCGGCAGCGCGTCCATGTACGACTCCGCGTAGCGGTTTCCGTGGAAGAACTCCTGCCACTGCCGCACCATGCCCATGTACTTGTTGTTCAGGTTCACGACCTTGATCGGCAGGCGGTACTGCTTGCAGGTGGAAAGCTCCTGGATGCACATCTGGATCGAAGCTTCCCCGGTCACGCACGCGACGGCCGCGTCCGGATGCGCAAGCTGTACGCCCATCGCCGCGGGCAGCCCGAATCCCATGGTGCCGAGGCCCCCCGAGTTGATCCAGCGCCGCGGCCGGTCGAACTTGTAGAATTGCGCGGCCCACATCTGGTGCTGACCGACGTCGGAGGTGACGAAGGCCTCGCCCCTGGTCACCTCGTAGAGCTTCTCGATCACGTGCTGCGGCTTGATGATCGCGGAGGTCCGGTCGTACTTGAGGCAGTCGCGCGAGCGCCACAGCTCGATCTGCGTCCACCAGGTCTTGAGCGCCTCCTGGTCGGGCTTCTCCCTGGACGCCTCCAGCTGCCGGATGAAGTCGCGCAGCACGTCGCGCACATTGCCGACGATCGGCACGTCCACCTTGACCCGCTTGGAAATGGAGGAAGGATCGATGTCGACATGGATGATGGTGCGCGGCTCCGCGAAGAAATGCTTGGGGTTGCCGATCACGCGGTCGTCGAACCGGGCCCCGATCGCGAACAGCACGTCGCAGTGCTGCATCGCCATGTTGGCCTCGTAGGTCCCGTGCATGCCGAGCATGCCCAGGAACTGGCGGTCCGTCGCCGGATACGCGCCGAGCCCCATCAGCGTGTTGGTGCACGGGAAGCCGAGCAGGCGCACCACCTGCGCGAGCTCCTCCGCGGCCCCGCTCAGCACGACGCCCCCACCGGTGTAGACCATCGGGCGCTTCGCCTGCATCAGCATCTGCACCGCCTTCTTGATCTGTCCGGTGTGCCCCTTGATGACCGGGTTGTACGAGCGCATCGCGATCGTTTCGGGATAGTGGAACTCGGTCTTGGCCGTGGTTACATCTTTTGGTATGTCCACGACCACGGGGCCGGGTCGCCCGGTCGAGGCGATGAAGAACGCCTTTTTCATCGTGAGCGCGATATCGCGCACGTCCTTCACCAGGAAATTGTGCTTCACGCACGGGCGGGTGATGCCCACGGTATCGCATTCCTGGAACGCGTCCAGGCCGATGGCGTGAGTCGGCACCTGGCCGGTGATGATGACCTGCGGAATCGAGTCCATGTAGGCGGTGGCGATGCCGGTCACCGCGTTGGTTACACCGGGTCCCGAGGTGACGAGAGACACTCCCGGCTTGTCGGTCGAGCGCGCGTAGCCATCGGCGGCGTGCACGGCGCCCTGTTCGTGGCGTACGAGCACATGCTTGACCTTGTTCTGCTTGAACAATTCGTCGTAGATGAACAGCACCGCCCCCCCGGGATAGCCGAACACGTACTCGACTCCCTCCTCCTGCAGGCAGCGCACCACGATTTCGGCGCCGGTCAATTCCATGGCCTACGTACTCTGCAAATGCGGAAACGTGTAACGTTACCGTTAGCCGCTGCTTTGGTCAAGCAAAAAATCTCTGTAAACAGCAGGATAGAGCCGATGTGCGCAACCGCTTTTTCGCTTCGCTTGCGGGCCCTTCGTGGTTTGCTAAGATGCCCCGGAGCACGCTGGGCGCACCGGAGGAACCCAGCCGAGCGACGCCATAGCAACAATCAACAAAGGCGGGATCCCTGGCCACCTACAAAGAACTGACGGATTTCCTCGCGGAAGTCGAGCGTCGCGCATACAAGCAGGCGCTCTTTGCAGTGCGTGATGACCATGCGGCACTGGACATCGTGCAGGACGCGATGCTCAAGCTCAGCGAAAAATACTCCGCGCGCCCATCCGCCGAGCTGCCGCTGCTCTTCCAGCGCATCCTGCAGAACACGATCCGGGATTTTTTCCGACGGCAAAAGGTCCGCTCGCTGTGGACGACGCCCTTTTCGAGCCTGTTCGGGGCGCAGATCGATGACAGCGCGGACCCGCTGGAAACTTTGGAAGTCGAAGACGACTCCAAGTTTTCAGAGCCGCCGGCCGAGCAGCTGGAGCGCTCACAAGTTCTTGCTTTTATTGAGAAAGCGCTCGAGACGCTGCCGGCGCGTCAACGCCAGGCCTTCCTGTTGCGTTATTGGGAGGAACTGGACGTCGCGGCAGCAGCGAAAATAATGGGCTGCTCGCAGGGCAGCGTAAAAACACACTGCTCGCGAGCGACGCACGCTCTGGCCGTGATACTTAAGAAACAGGGGATCAAGCTATGAGCCAGCCAGACCAAGAACTGGCGGGAAAGATCGTCCAGCATCTCGATTACGGCGTGGATCATCTCGACCGCGGCACGCGCGAGCGCCTGCTCGCGGCGCGCAAGGTCGCTCTGTCGCATTACCGCGAGAGACCCGAAACCGTGCTCGGGCTGGAGTGGGCGGGACAGGCGGCTGCGTGGATCAGTGAGCAGAGCCGGCACGGCGCGCGCCACCTGATTACCATTGCTGCGCTCGTAATCGCGCTGATCGGCGTCGCGTACTGGCAGAACGTCGCGTCGGTGATCGACGTCGCGGCGATCGACGCAAGCCTGCTCACGGACGAGCTGCCGATCAACGCCTTTCTCGACAAGGGTTTCGAGTCATGGCTAAAACGCTCGTCGCGCTGATCGTCTGGCTATGTCTCGCATTCCCAGTAGTCGCCGCGCCGGGCAAGACGGAAAATAAAAAACCGCCGGTGCGGCCGGCCTGGTCGGAACTCTCGCCTGCCCACCAGCGGACCCTTGCGCCGCTCGCTGCGGAGTGGGACACCATGGACGCCACCCGGCGCAAGAAGTGGGTGACGATCGCCGAGCGCTATCCCAAGATGAAGCCGCAGGAGCAGCAGCGCCTGCAGAAACGCATGGCGGATTGGGCCAAGCTCACGCCGGCGCAGCGCAAGGCTGCGCGCGAGAATTACCAGAAGCTCAAGCAGCTGCCGCCCGAGCAGCGCCGTGAGGTCAGGGCGAAATGGCAGCAGCAGCAGCAGCAGCAGCAGCAGCAAGAAGCGACCCCGGCTGCGCAGCCAACGGAGCCCGCGCTGGAAACGCCAGCCGCGGAGGCAGCCGCAACAACGCAGCCCGTCCCGACGCCAACGGCGGAAGCGCCCGCGAGCCAGTGAGCCCGCCCGCGGAACTCGCGGGCCTGACACGACGCCTGTTGAGCCTCCTCTACGAGATCCCGCTTCTTGCTGCCGTGCTGATCGCGGGCTCCCTGCCGCTACCGGCTTTGTCCCCGGGCGCGCAGGATATCGCCGCGCGCCCGCTTACCCAACTCTACCTCGTCGCGCTCGCCGGCCTGTATTTCGTATGGCAATGGCGGCGCGGAGGGCAGACGCTGTCGATGAGAACCTGGCGCATCGGGCTCGTGGCGCGCGATGGCGGGCCGCTCGGCGTGCGCCAGGCGATCTATCGCTACATCCTCGCGCTTGCCGGGACACTCCTGCTCGGCGCGGGATTCCTGTGGGCGCTCGCCGACCGCGAGGGCCAGTTCCTGCACGACCGCTTGGCCGGCACGCGGATCATAAACTGCTGATCCGCGCTCCGGCGGTTCCAGGTTCAAGGTTCCAAGTTCAAGGTTCCAGGCTCATTGGGCCGGATGCCTCAGCCGGGAAAACCTTGAACCTTGAACATGGAACTTTGAACTATCGTCGTTCCTGCCACCACATCATCACGACCGCGACGCTGAGGAAGATCGCCATCGACGTGAAAGCGGCGGCAAAGGGCGGCCAGTCGTTGAGCAGTCCGAGGTGCGAGAACAGCCGGTTGAGGAAGTAAAACGCAAGCCCGAGCATGATGCCGGCGAAGATCTTCGCACCGACGCCCGCCTGGCGCGCCTGGAAATGCGCGAAAGGCAGCGCGAGCACCATCATCACCAGCACCGCCAGCGGATAAGTGAGTTTCGACCACAACGCGATCTCGTAACGCAGCGCTTTCTGGCGGTTCTCCTTGAGGTGCTGCGCGAACGAGTACAGTCGCCACGCGGACATCTGCTCCGGCTTCACCAGCAGCACGCTGATCAGGCCCGGGTCGAGCACCGACTGCCAGCTCGCCTCCGGGATCTCGCGCACGGTGGTCCTCATGTCCTCGAAATGGGTCTGGGTCACCTCCCGCAGCAACCACTGGCGGTCGCTCTGGTAGCTGCCGCGCCGGGCAAAGCTGATCGAGCGCAGGTGGTACCGGTCGTCGAACTCGTAGATCCGCACGCCCTGCAGCGTGGAATCGGGGAGCACCTCGATCACGTTGATGAAGCTCCTCGCGTCCTTGATCCACAAGCCCGAGCGGAATTCCTGGACCATTAAGCCGGTGATGGCCTGCGAGCGCAGGCGCTGGGCAAGCTGCTGCGCGGGCGGCGCGATGAACTCGCCGAAAACGAAGGTGACCGCCGCGAAGATCAGCCCGATCGATGCGAGCGTGGAGGCAAGGCGCACGGTCGAGACACCGGACGTGCGCATGACCGTGTATTCCGAGCCCGCCACAAGCTGGGCGAGCGCGAAGAGCGTGCCGATCAGGACTGCGATGGGAAAGAGCTCGTAGATGCGGTCCGGCACCGAGAGCAGCACGTAGATCGCGATCTTGCGCGCACTGTAAGTGCCGCGTCCGAGGTCCTTCACCTGCTCGACGAGATCGAAGAACGCGAATAAAGCCACCAGCGCCACGAACACGAGCCCGGTGGCAGCGATGATCTCGGCGGCAAGGTAGCGCCGTAGCGTTTTCATCGCAACAGGCGGAACGGCGAAAACACGAGCAGGCGCCGGTAGAAGAGCAGCACCAGCACCGCGAACATGGCCGCGTGCACGCCGAGCAGGCCTACGGCGAACGTGACCCGCGACTGCGCGACCGAGACCTGGGTGATCGAAAGGAGATTGCTGTAGGTAATGTAGATGAGCAGCGCCAGCAGCAGATTCATGGAGCGGCCCGCGCGGGGATTGACGAAAGACAGCGGTATCGCGAGCAGCGACAGCAACAGCGCGCTCACCGGCAGCCCGATGCGCCATGCCAGCTCGCCGAGATGGGACGCCGTGCGCTCGAGCAGGAGCTGCAGCGTGGGAACGGATTTGGTGGTCGGCGCGCGCGGTGCCCGCGATTCCGCGGTCTCGACGCGCATCGCGTAGCGCTCGAACTGGTAGACCTTGTATTCCGGGTCTCCCGGTACGCCCTCGTAGCGCCGGCCGTCGAGCAGCACCAGGAAGCGGTCGCCATTCTCGGCGATCTCCTGGAAGCCCCGTGCGGCCACCATGACGCCCTGCCTCTGGTGCTGCGTCGAGCTCACGAAGACGTTCGCCACCAGGTTCTCGGCCCCGGAGACTTCCTCCACGAAGAACACGCGATCGGCCTGGCGCGATTCGCGGAAGATGCCCGGCGAGGCCGCCGAGACGTCGTCGCGGCTGTCCAACTGGCGGCGAAAATTCTCGCTTTTCTCCATTGCCCAGGGAGAGAGGACCAGGGACAGGATGGCGATGATGACCACCAGGGGCACGGCGAACGCGAGCACGGGGCGGATCCATTGCGTCAGGCTCATCCCGCACGAGAACCACACGATCATTTCGGAGTCGCGGTAGCTGCGCGTGAGCGTCATCAGCACGGCGATGAACAGCGTGAGCGAGAGCAGCAGCGGAAGATGGTTGAGCAGCGCGAAACCGAGCAGCGCGACTACGCTCACGGAAGTGATCGCCCCGCTTGCCGCGAGCCCCAGCAGGCGCACCAGCTGGACGGTGAGCATGATGCCGAGCAGCACGAAGAACGTCGCCACCGCGGCGGTCACCAGCTCGCGCAGCAGGCTTTGGCGAAAGATCATGCTGCTCTCACTTGGCTCGCTTGCTCCCGCGTACATTGGGCTGCCGGTCGCGAACCTCCGCCGCGTCCGGAGACGGGCCGCAGCCGGCGACGTTTTTCCGAGAAACACGGGCTGCTACGCCCGAGCGCAATGCCCGGGCGCGGATGCTTTTGACAATCCGCGGAGAATTCGCGAATAATCAGCGACCTAAATCGATACGGAGCACACGTGGAATTTAGCATAAAAAGCGGGCCGCAGCCGACCGGGCGCAATGGGTGCGTGGTGGTGGGCGTCTTCGAGCCGCGCAAGCTCTCGGCAGCCGCGGCGCAGCTGGACCGCACCGCGCGCGGGGCTCTCTCCGCCATCGTGCGCCGCGGCGACATGCAAGGCAAGGCCGGCACCTCGCTGCTGCTGCACAACGTTCCCCATGTCCCCGCCGAGCGCGTGCTGCTGGTGGGGCTCGGTCCCCAGAACAAGTTCCGCGACAAGGCGTATCGCGAGGCCGTTGCCACCGCGATGCGGGCGCTGAACAGCACCGGGGCGGAAGAGGCCTCGCTGCACCTCACCGAGCTCGCGGTGGGGCGGCGCGACCCGGTATGGAAGATCGCGCACGCGGTGAAGGTGGCGCGCGAGAGCGCGTACCGCTTCACGAGCATGAAAAGCAAGAGCGAGGAGCCCGAGCCCGCACTGCGGCGGCTCAAGCTCAGCATGAGCGGCCGCGCCGCCTTGCGGCGCGCCGGTGCGGGCCTCGAACAGGGGCTCGCGGTCGCGCACGGCGTCGCGCTCGCCCGCGATCTCGGCAACCTCCCGTCGAACGTCTGCACCCCCAGCTACCTCGCCAGCCGGGCGCGCGAGCTGGCGAAGCACTACCGCATGAAGGTCGAAGTGCTCGAGCGTTCGGACATGGAGCGGCTGGGCATGGAGACGCTGCTGTCGGTGGCGCATGGAAGCACGCAGCCGCCGAAATTCATCACCCTGGAGCACCGCGCCGGGCCGAAGAAGATGAAGCCGATCGTGCTCGTCGGCAAGGGCATCACCTTCGACACCGGCGGAATCTCGCTCAAGCCCGCCGCCGAGATGGACGAGATGAAGTTCGACATGTGCGGGGCGGCAGCCGTGCTCGGAACGCTCAAGGCAGTGGGCGAGATGCGCCTGCCGCTGAACGTCGTGGGCCTGATACCGACCACGGAGAACATGCCGGGCGGGAGCGCCACCAAGCCCGGCGACATCGTAAAAAGCCTCTCGGGCCAGACGGTCGAGATCCTCAATACCGATGCCGAGGGCCGGCTCATCCTGTGCGATGCGCTCACCTATGCCGAGCGCTACGGCCCGGCGGCGGTCATCGATATCGCCACGCTCACCGGCGCCTGCGTAATCGCGCTCGGGCACGTCGCGACCGGGCTCTTTGGCAACGACCCCGCGCTCGTGCGCGAGATCATCGCCGCCGGTGACGCCGCCTACGACCGCGCCTGGCACATGCCGCTGTGGGACGACTATCAGGAGCAGCTCAAGAGCAATTTCGCGGACTTCGCCAACATCGGCGGCCGGCCCGCCGGGGCGGTGACCGCCGCGTGCTTTCTCGCGCGCTTCACCAAGAAGTACAAATGGGCGCACCTCGACATCGCCGGCACCGCCTGGAAAAGCGGCAAGGAAAAGGGCGCGACCGGGCGGCCGGTGCCGCTGCTCACCCAGTTCCTCATCGCCCGCGCCCGAAAGCGGTAAATGGGAAATAGGAAATGGGAAGTGGTCCTGTGTCGGACGGGCGGCGCGCCGCACCACCACCATTCACCATTCTCCATTCGCCCGAAGCATGACGCAGATTGACTTCTACACCCACGTCCCGGACAAGCTGCGCGCGGCGTGCTCGCTCACGATGAAGGCGTTCGCGCGCGACTTGAGGGTCATGGTGTTCTGCCCCGATTCCGACACCGCGCGCCGCTTCGATCGCATGCTCTGGAGCGCGCCGGCAATCGCCTTCGTCCCGCACTGCGCTCCCGAAGACCCGCTCGCGTCCGTGACGCCGGTCATCGTGGACTGCGAGGGCGAGAAGCTGTTGCACGACGAGGTGCTCGTCAACCTGCGGCCCGACTGGCCGCCGTTCTTCAGCCGCTTTCAGCGCCTGATCGAGATCGTGAGCCTCGAGGACGAGGACCGGGCGCGGGCCCGCGAGCGCTTCCGCTTCTACCGTGACCGCGGATACGAGATCCGCTCCCACGATCTGAGCAAGCCGCGAACCGTGACCGGTGACCTGTGACCTGTTCTGACGTCCGTGACGCGCTCCGGTTCGCCTCACCGCTCACCGCTCACGGCTCACTCTTCTGATGGCAGAGCCGTTCCGGCACGACGAAGAGGATGATGTCCTGAGGCGCGCGGACGCGCTGCTCGCGCGCCATCGCGGCGCCGTTGCACCGCAGGCCGACCGCCCCGATATCCCGACCCTCACCGAGGCGCTCGACGCGCAGCCCGGGGCCGCTGACATTCCCACTCTCACCGACGCGGTCGAGGAGCCGGATGCCCCGGCGGGCGCTACTGCGCCCGCGCCGGAGCCCGCGGCCTTGTCCACCGAGTTGATCTCGCGGGTGCAGATGCAGAACTTCGAGCACGGCGTGTACCAGAAACTGCGGCGCCAGCTCGACGAGAGGATCACGGAGGTGCTGCAGGACCGCTTCATGCCGGAGATCGGCGCCGCGCTCGACCAGGCCTTGCAGAAGATCACGCAGGACATCCAGTCCAACATCACCCACATGGTGCGCGCCTCGATCGAGGAGACGCTGCACACCCAGCTGAAGAACCTGCGGCTGGCGCTGGAAGAGAAAGTGCCGCAGGCCGAGGCCGCGCAGGACGCGTTGGGTATAATGCCCGCTTTTTCCGGTCCGACCCCCTCCCCTTCCCGCATGCAACTCGCCAAGAGCTTCGAGCCTGCGGCGATCGAATCACATTGGTATCCGCACTGGGAGGGCAACGGCTACTTCAAGGCCGGGCTCGACGAGAACAATCCCGACCGCTATTGCATCCTGCTGCCGCCGCCCAACGTGACCGGGACGCTGCACATGGGCCACGCGTTCCAGCAGACGCTGATGGACGCGTTGACGCGCTATCACCGCATGCGGGGCTACAACACGCTGTGGCAGCCGGGCACCGATCACGCCGGCATCGCCACCCAGATCGTGGTGGAGCGCCAGCTCGAGCAGGAAGGAACCTCGCGTCGCGCGCTCGGGCGCGAGAAGTTCGTCGAGCGGGTGTGGAAGTGGAAGGAGGAATCCGGCTCGACGATCTCGCGCCAGATGCGGCGGCTGGGCGCCTCCTGCGACTGGGAACGCGAGCGCTTCACCATGGAGGAAGGCCTCTCACGCGTGGTCACCGAGGTCTTCGTGCGGCTGCACGAGCAGGGCCTGATCTACCGCGGAAAACGGCTCGTCAACTGGGACCCGGTACTCCAGACCGCGGTGTCGGACCTGGAAGTGGAATCCGAGGAAGAAGACGGGCAGCTGTGGTACATCCGCTACCCGCTGGCCTCCGGCGAAGGCCACGTCATCGTCGCGACCACGCGCCCGGAAACCATGCTGGGGGACGTCGCGGTCGCGGTGCACCCGGATGACCCCGGCTACAAGGAGATCGTGGGCAGCCGCGTCATTCTCCCGCTCACCGGGCGCACGATCCCGGTGATCGCCGATGACTACGTGGATCCCGAGTTCGGCACGGGGTGCCTGAAGATCACGCCGGGGCACGACTTCAACGATTACCAGGTGGGCCTGCGCCACAAGCTCGAGCCCGTAAGCATTTTCACGCTGGACGCGAAGGTGAACGCCAACGCCCCGGAGCCCTACCGGGGGCTTGACCGCTTCGAGGCACGCGAGCGCGTGCTGAAGGACCTCAAGGCGCAGGGGCTGCTCGCCGAGGTCAAGCCGCACAGGCTGATGGTCCCGCGCTGCGGGCGCACCGGCGAGGTGATCGAGCCGATGCTCACCGACCAGTGGTTCGTCAAAATGGACTCGCTCGCGAGAGCGGGACTCGAGGCGGTCGCGCGCGGGGAGATGCGCTTTGTCCCCGAGAACTGGACCGCCACCTACAACCAGTGGCTCGACCATATCCAGGACTGGTGCATCTCGCGCCAGCTGTGGTGGGGCCACCGCATTCCGGCCTGGTACGATGCCGAAGGCAACGCCTACGTCGGGCGCACGCGCGAGGAAGCCCAAGCCCGCCACGAGCAGGCGCTGCTCGAGCGGCTGCAGGCCGGCGAGAACGTAAGCGCCTCGGAGCTGCGGCAGGACGAGGACGTGCTCGACACCTGGTTCTCCTCGGCGCTCTGGCCCTATTCCACGCTCGGCTGGCCGCAGGACAACCCGGCGCTCCGGCTCTATCACCCTTCCAGCGTGCTCGTGACCGGATTCGACATCATCTTCTTCTGGGTGGCGCGCATGGTGATGATGACGCTGCCCTTCACCGGCAAGGTGCCGTTCCGCGAAGTCTACGTGCACGGACTGGTGCGCGACGCGGAAGGGCAGAAGATGAGCAAGTCCAAGGGCAACGTCCTCGATCCGCTCGATATCATTGACGGCGTCGGGCTCGGGGAGCTCGTCGCCAAGCGCACGTCGAGCCTGATGGATCCCCGGCAGGCGGAGTCGATCGCCGCGGCGACCCGGCGCCAGTTCCCGGAGGGCATCCCGGCCTTCGGCACGGACGCGCTGCGCTTCACGTTTGCGAGCCTGGCCTCGCACGGCCGCGACATCAAGTTCGACCTCTCGCGCTGCGAGGGCTACCGCAACTTCTGCAACAAGCTCTGGAACGCCACCCGTTTCGTGCTGATGAACTGCGAGGGGCGCGACACCGGAGCCGACGAGTCCGCGCCGGTCGAGCTGTCCGTGGCCGACCGCTGGATCGCGAGCCGCCTGCAGCGCGCGGAAGCCGAGGCCCGCGATGCATTCCGCGGCTACCGCTTCGACAATCTCTCGCGCGCGATCTATGAGTTCACCTGGGACGAGTACTGCGACTGGTACGTCGAGATCGCGAAGGTGCAGCTCGCGAACGGGAACGAGGCGCGCGAGCGCGCCACGCGGCGCACGCTCACGCGCGTGCTGGAGGCGCTGCTGCGGCTCGCGCACCCGGTGATTCCTTTCATCACCGAGGAGCTGTGGCAGAAGGTCGCTCCCCTTGCGGGCAAGCGCGGTCCTTCGATCATGCTCCAGCCCTACCCTCAACCGCAGCCCGAGCGCATCGACGAGGCGGCGGAACGCGAGATTACGCTCCTGAAGGAGCTCGTCAACACGTGCCGGACGCTGCGCTCGGAGATGGGCATCTCCCCTTCCCAGAAGCTGTCGCTGCTCGTCCAGGGCGAACGCTCGCGGATCGAGGCGCACGTGCCCTACCTCACGGCGCTCGCGCGGCTCTCGGAGGTCGTGATCGCGGAGGGCGGCGCCCCGCCGGCCGCCGATGCTCCGGTGCGCGTCGTGGGGGATTACCGGCTCACGCTCAAGATCGAGATCGACGTTGCCGCCGAGCGCGAGCGGCTGAACCGCGAGTGCGCGCGGCTGGAGGCCGAGATCGCCAAATCGCAGGGGAAGCTCGCCAACCCGGCTTTCGTGGAGCGCGCGCCCGCGCACGTGGTGGAGCAGGAGCGCGCGCGGCTTGCCGGCTTCACCGCGACGCTGGAGCGGGTGCGCGAGCGGATCGAGCGCCTCGGCTGAGGAGCGCGCGGGTGCGAAGCACCGGAAGGCGCCCCTATTCGTTCGCGCGAGGCATCCGATGATCCATACGTTGCGGGCGTTCCGCTACCGCAACTACCGGCTGTTCTTCACCGGCCAGTCCATTTCCGTCGTCGGCACCTGGATCCAGCTCATCGCCATGAGCTGGCTCATCTACCGCCTGACCGGATCCGCGTGGCTCCTGGGGGTGACCGGCTTCGCCGGCCAGATCGCCGTATTGCTGCTGGCGCCGTTCGGCGGGCTGTGGTCCGACTACTTCGACCGCCGCAAGCTCCTGCTGTGGACGCAGGCGCTCGCGATCGTGCCGGCCGCCGCGCTCGCGGTGCTGGCCTACGCCGATGCGGTCGAGCCCTGGCACGTGATCGCGATGGCGGCGGCGCTGGGGGTGATCATGGCGATCGACACGCCGGTCCGGCAGTCATTCACGCTGGAAATGGTCCCCTCCCGCCAGGACCTGCCGAGCGCGATCGCGTTCAACGGCCTGATGCAGAACGCCGGACGCATGATCGGGCCCACCATCGCCGGGGTGCTGATCGCCGTCTCGAGCGAAGCGTTCTGTTTCGTCGTGAACGCGGCGAGCAAGGTGGCCGTGGTCGCCGCGCTGGCCATGATGGCCATCCCCGCGCAGCCCAAGGTCGCGCCGACGGCCCGCCTGTGGGCGAGTCTCAGCCAAGGGGCGTTCTACGCCTGGAACCTGGTCCCGGTGCGGATGCTGCTCGCGATCGTCGCGCTGGTGAGCTTCATGGCCACGCCCTATCAGACCCTGATGCCGATCTTCGCGGCTGAGGTGTTTGAAGGCGGCGCGGACACGCTCGGATACCTCATCGGCGGCGCCGGCCTGGGCGGCATGCTCGGCATGTTCTTTCTCGCGGCGCGCGAGGACGTGCGGGGACTGCTGCGCTGGGTCGCCGCGGGAGCCATGCTGGCGGGCGCCGCTCTCTTCGTGTTCGCGCGCTCGACCGATTTCGCGCTCTCGCTCGTCATGATCACGCTCCTCGGCGTGGGCATCATCATCACCGCCATGGGCGTATCCACCATCATCCAGACGATCGTCGAGGACGGCATGCGCGGGCGCGTGATCGGCTTCTTCGCCGTGGCCTTTATCGGCATGCACCCGCTGGGCAGTCTCGCTGCCGGCGCGCTCGCATCCTGGATCGGCGCGACCCACACGCTCGCGCTCGGCGGGGCATGTTGCGTCGTGGGCGGGCTGTGGCTATGGCGGTCGTTGCCGGCGCTGCGCACGCACATCCGCCCGATCTACGTGCGGCTGGGAATCATCAACGACTGAATGACGAGTCGTGAGCGGTGAGCGGAGCGCCGCGCGCGAGGCATCCTTTCGGATACCGCCTGCCGTTTACTGCTTACTGCTTACCGCTTACCCATTACTTCCCGTAATAGCGATCCCGCATCCTGCGGCAATACGCCTCGAGGTTGGGCCGCGTCTTCGCATGCGCCTTGAGCGGAGACTCCACCGGCACCCACAGCAGGTTCGCGAGAAACGCGTAGGCGCTCGCATCGAGCGAGGCCGGGCGCTCGCCCAGGAAAAAGGGCTTCCCGCCCAGGAAATCCGCGAGCGCGGTGAGGTCGCGGCAGCCGATGGCGTAGATCTCGTCGCGGGAATGACGGCCCATGCCCTGGCCGTGCAGCTGCGAGCGTATGCCGCGCCGGGCAAGCGGCGGCAGGACGAACCGCAGCGGCAGCGGCAGGCGCCCGAAGAAGGCTTCACGCGCGACCACCCAGCCCGCTTCGTCGATCCAGCGCGAATAAGCCGCAGCCCAGTACAGGTCCTCCTCGAGCAGGCGCTGGAACGCGATTGCGTGCGCGCGCTCGAGCGCGCCGAGTTGCGCATCCAGCGGGTCACCGCGGGTGCGCTTCAAATGCTCGATGATGAACGACGAATCTGCGACGACCTTCCCGTCGTCTTCGATATAGGGAAGCTTGCCCTTCGGCGCCTTGAAGTGGCTCGCCCCGCGCGGGCATTCATAGGGCAGCCCGGTCATCCGCAGATAGGTTTCGACCTTCATGCAGAACGGGCTCGCGTTCGGCAGGCCGAACGCGGGGGCAAACTGGTAGAGGCGGATCATGCGCCGCGCTCACATCTTCGGCGCGGTGTTGCGCCACGCGTCGAGCGCGGCGACCCGCTGGTACCAGCGGCCGATGTTCGGGTATTTCGCGACCGGCATCGCGGCCGGCTGCGCGTACTCGAGAAAGGAAGCCACCGCGAAATCGGCAATCGTGAGCGCATCGTTCACCAGGTACTCCCGCGCCGCGAGATGGGCGTCGAGCACTGCGGCCTCCTTGTGGAACATCTCCTCGCCGCGCCTGACCTCGTTCGCGTCCAGGCTGCCGGCGTTGAGCAGTTTTTTCACCAGTTTCTCCCACACCAGAATCCCGCACGCCACCCCCCAATGCGCGAGCTGCCAGCTTTGCCAGCGCATGATGTCCGCGCGGGATCGCGTGTCCTGCGGCCATACCGCGCTGGGCCTGCTCGCGGCAAGGTACTGCAGTGACCGGCGTGAAAAAACTGATCCAGTTCGAGTGAGAGAAAATTCCGATTTTCTGACACTGGAAAGGATCAAGAAATGCCCAAAGGAGTGCGTTTAAAGCCCGAGCAGGTTGTGGCCAAACTTCGTG